>JABUBP010000090.1_pt1 | contig 18665 bp, 18 predicted proteins | sample 7240331 | NCBI WGS metagenome assembly JABUBP01 (sample SAMN07256347, study PRJNA390944) | subsurface metagenome | isolation source: Methane hydrate marine sediment | place: Pacific Ocean: Eastern North Pacific, ODP site 1244 | collected 2002 | reverse complement strand
ATATCTTATGGAGCTCCTCGGCCTCGGTGACCGCAGTGCCGGTCATCCCGGCAAGCTTTTCATAGAGGCGGAAGTAGTTCTGGAAGGTGATGGTGGCAAGGGTTATATTCTCCCGCTGCACCTGAACCCCTTCCTTCGCCTCGATGGCCTGGTGCAGTCCATCGGAGTAACGCCGACCATGCATCAGACGCCCGGTGAACTCATCAACAATGATCACCTGCCCATCCTTGACCATATACTCGCGGTCCCTGCGGAAGAGGACGTGCGCCTTCATAGCGCTTTCCAGGTAATGGGTGAGCAGTTGGTTCGAGGGGTCGTAGAGATCGGGTGCCTTCAAGAGCCCCTCCTTCTTGAGTAACCTCTCCATCTTGGAGATGCCTTCATCGGTGAGGGTCGCTGCCCGATCCCGTTCATCTACATTGTAATCCGCTTCCTGTTGCAGGTGAGGGATCAATTTGGCGAAGATCTGGTATATTTGCGTTGCCTCCGCCGCTGGCCCGCTGATAATTAAGGGGGTACGCGCCTCGTCGATGAGGATGTAGTCCACCTCATCGACGATACCATAGTGAAGGGGGCGCTGCGCGCACTGGGAGAGGTCGATGACCATGTTATCCCTGAGGTAGTCGAAGCCGAACTCGTTGTTGGTGCCATAGGTGATATCGGCCTCATAGGCCTGGCGGCGGGTAATGGGCCTCAGGCGTCGCCACGCCGCATCCTCCGACTCGTGATCGGGGTCGAAGAGGAAGGAGGCTTCATGCTGGATGCTGGCCACAGAGACCCCCAGGAGATGGTAGATGGGGCCCATCCAGTGACAATCTCGTTTTGACAGGTAGTCGTTCACCGTGACCACGTGGGTCCCTTTGCCGGTAAGGGCATTGAGGTAAAGCGGGAGGGTGGCCACCAGGGTCTTGCCCTCGCCGGTCTTCATCTCGGCGATCTTACCCTGGTGCAGTACGATGCCCCCCATAAGCTGGACATCGAAGTGGCGCTGGGAGAGTGTCCGCTTTGCCGCCTCCCGAACCGCAGCGAAGGCCTCGGGAAGAATCTCGTCCAGCGGTTCGCCCTCCCCCAGCCGAGACCTGAACTCATCGGTCTTGCGGCGAAGCTCATCACTGGACAGGGATTCGAACTGGGGCTCAAGGGAGTTGATACGCTCGACCGTGGGCTGGAGACGGCTCAGCTCCTTCTCATTGGAATCCACCAGGCTGCCAAGCCACTTGAGCATGATCTCTTCCTCACCTCTTTCGACTGTAAAGATCGATTAAATCAGCACCCAAATAAGTGAACAGACCCATAGTATGAAAAACAGCAACGGAAAATAGAGACAAAACATAATACGAGACCGCGTTATTCTTAGTAACCAGCCCTCTGCTCTTCTTTTAAACCAAAAAGATTCCATGTCAGAATGAGGCCTCATTTCCTGTTCCCTCATATAAGCAAAGCTTGGTCCATTATCTTCTATTTCGCGTTCACACTTGTCCCAAAAATTTAGTGCTCTCCAAGAACCTCGATTTACGCAGATCACTAGAGAACATGACAGGATGCCAAGCGAAGGCACTATAATACGAAGCAGACAACTACTGGGATCTAACACGACGAAGCCTAAAAATAGGATGGAACTGCTTAAAAGGAATACGGAGATTCTCTCAATAATTGTACGGTCCTCATTTATGTGACGCTGCAAAATGATATTATAGGCTTTCATATCATCATCAGACTTTTTGGCAATCGGGTTCTCCTCCACCATTTCAATGTCCTCCTGCACTTCACTGAAGGTTTAGGCACCTATTATTTCCCTGGCCTCCTCGGCCCGCGATTCTAAAACCGCGACCGTTACCTCCCCCATGCCATCGATAGTGAAGGCATGGACCGAGCTGGCGGCATCCGACCTTAAGATACAAGGTACGCCATTGCTCTCCAACAGGCCCTTTATGACATGAGCCTCCATTTCACCGGAGGCGCTGTATACATCCACCAGTCTTTCACCCATAGTAACCACTCACTCGAACATCGCCCCCACCGAGAGCCCGGCGTGGATGCGGTGGATCGCTTCGCCAAGGAGCGATGCCATGGAGAGGATAGTGATCTTTTCGTTCTTCTTGCTCTCTGGGATGGGGATAGTATCGGTGACCACCACCTCCTTAATCTGGCTTTGAGCGATCCTCTTAGTGGCGGAGCCGGAGAAGACAGGGTGGGTGCAACAGGCATAAATCTCGGTGGCTCCAGCCTGCTCCAAAGCGGCCGCCGCAGTGACTAGTGAGCCTGCGGTATCGATCTCATCATCGATCAGGAGGGTACGCATCCCGGCGACATCGCCAATGATATTGAGGGTCTCCGCCTTATCGTCATTGCCCACCCTGCGCTTCTCAATTATGGCCAAAGGGGTATTGAGCCGCTCCGCAAGGTCGCGGGCCCTCTTGGAGATGCCGATGTCGGTGGCGACCACTACCAGATTACCCAGGGCCTTAGTTTCGAAATAGTTGCCTAACATATAGAGCGCGGTCAATTCATCCACCGGGATGGTGAAGAAGCCCTGAATCTGCCCGGCGTGAAGGTCCATGGTCAACAGGCGGTTGGCCCCCGCTACCGTGATCATATCGGCGATCAGCCGTGCGGTTATTGGCACCCGTGGCTGGTCCTTCTTATCGGTGCGCCCATAGCCAAAATAGGGGACCACTGCGGTGATGCGCCCCGCCGAGGCCCGCCTTAGGGCGTCGAGCATGATGAGCAGCTCCATCAGGCTCTTATTCACCGGGGATGAGATCGGCTGGATGACAAAGATATCTCGCTCACGCACATTCTCCAGTATGCGCACAAAGGTATTCTCATTGCTGAATTCGAAGACCTCACACTGGCCCAAAGGGATGCCCAGATAATCGCAAATCCCTTGAGCTAAAGCGGGGTGGGCATTTCCGGTGAAAACCTTTAGCTCGTCAATCAAAGCTCCTCCTTTTATAATTATCTACCCTTGAACTGGGCTTCCCTTTTTTCGATAAAGGCGTTCACACCCTCGCGGTGGTCCTCGGAGCTTAGCGCCAGCGCCTGGCAGGCGGCTGCCTGCTCCAGCGCCGCCTCGAGATCGCTATCAAGCGCCTTATAGGCCATCATCTTGGACATCTGGACGGCCAGCGGGGGGTTGTTGGCTATCTTCTGTGCCAGTTCCATGGTCTCCCGCTCAAGGTCCTCGGCGGGCACAATCTTGTTCAATACCCCGATGCGCTCTGCCTCCTCCGCCTCCAGGAAATCGCCGGTGAACAGAAACTCAAGCCCTCTGCCCAGCCCCATGAGGCGTGTATAAAGCCATGTACCCCCACCACCGGGTATGAGCCCGACCCTCACGAAACCGTTCCTGAACCTGGCCTTCTCCGAGCCTACCCTCATATCGCAGGCAAAGGCGAAATCGCAGCCGGCGCCCACAGCAGCGCCGTTAACCATGGCGATGGTCGGCTTGTCCAACCTTTGAAGCCCGAGAGCTACCTTTTGATAGCTGTTCCGCACGTTATGGTGCATCTCCACCGGGGTCCCGCTTAGCCCGCTAGCCTTACCCCCTTCGCTAATATCGGCGCCGGAGCAGAAGACCCTCCCGGCGCCGGTAAGGACCACCACCCTCACATCGTCATTGCGGGCTATTTCATCTATCGCTGCCACCATCTCCTGCAGCATCTGTATGTTTAGGGCATTCATCATCTCAGGCCGGTTCATGGTGATGGTAGCAATGTGACCCTCTTTTTTCAGAATAACGGTCTCAAAATCCATAGAACTCTTACCTTATTGCAATATTAACTACTAGACCCTAACATTTCATTCTAGCACAAAAAAACCTCTCAATACAATTTATATGCTCGGCCAATACATTAGTGACTCGTCACCATTCGCCTAATGTGGTTGTCATCTCGAGTGAAGCGAAATCCACGATAACAAGTATCAACTATCTATCTGAACGAGATCAATTTAGTGTGTGTGCCTCGATTAGCGATTAAGAGCTTATTGCTCCTGCGACAGGCTCTCCAGTGCGGCCCGCGCTGCCTCTGTCTCCGCCTGCCGCTTGCTTTTACCCTGCCCTCTGCCAATCACGCTGCCGCCGACAATCACCTCTACGGTGAACTCCTTGGCATGGTCCGGGCCCACCGCCTTAATGGTTCGATAAGTAGGGGTCACATGATGCCTTGACTGGGCGATCTCCTGAAGCTGAGACTTATAGTCTGCAATAAGCCTCTCCTCGATGGCTCTCCCCATCTCGCCAGAGAAAAGCCTGAGCACAAAATTCCTGCAAGCGGCAAAGCCCTGATCGATCAAGATGGCCCCGACTACCGCTTCAAAGGCTGCTGCTAGGATGGACTGCTTGGCGCGCCCACCGCTGGCCTCCTCGCCACGCCCCAGATAAAGGTGGTCGCCAAGCCCCAGGGAGCTGGCTAACCGAGCCAGGGTTTCCTGGCGCACCAGCGCCGCCCGCAGCTTGGTCATCCCTCCCTCAGATAGGTCGGGGAAATCTTTATATAGCTTCTCGGCGATAACAAAGCTCAGCAGGGAATCGCCCAGGAACTCCAGACGCTCGTTAGAGGGTAGGGCGAAATTGGAATTTTCGTGGAGGTAGGAGCGGTGAACCAGCGCTTGCTTAAGGAGCGCGGGGTCCCTGAAGACAATGCCAAGCGTGTCCTGTAATTTCGTAAATTCAGCAAATTCAGCCAAGATTCAACCCCTATCAACATAATTATCCCGCCTCGATTTGTCAAGATGAGCATGATATAATCGAGCCCTATGGAGAACCTGGCCTTAAAAATGCAGGAGCGCCTGCCTGCGGAACTCATCGGCTTTCTCCGCATCGCCGGGAAGGAGGCCGAGGCACGAGGGCAGAGACTCTATCTTGTCGGCGGGGCGGTACGCGATCTTCTGCTGGGGCGTCCCAATCTGGACTTCGACCTGGTGGTGGAGGGCGATGCCCTCGCCCTCGCCCGCTGGCTCGCTAAGGGGGAGGGGATTGGGGGGGAGAACGAAAAAAGCGGGGAGCGGGTGACGGTTCACCGTAAATTTGGCACGGTAAAGTTCAGCCGCGGAAGCTTAAACATCGACCTGGTCACTGCGCGCTCCGAAACTTATGCCAAACCTGGAGCCCTGCCCACAGTGCAGCCAGGAACGATACGGGATGACCTTCTCAGGCGGGACTTCTCCATAAACGCCATGGCTATCGACCTTAGCCCGGGCTCCTTTGGCCGGTTACTTGACCCGCATAGTGGCCGGAGCGACCTGGAGCAAGGACGAATAATTCGCATCCTTCATGAGCGGAGCTTCATCGATGATGCCACCAGAATTCTTCGGGCGCTTCGCTATGAGCAGAGGCTCGGTTTTAAGCTGGAGCAAAATACCGAGCGGCTGCTCCGTAAGCATAAATCAATGCTGGATACCATCAGCGGTGATCGGGTAAGGCACGAATTGGAGCTTATCCTGAAAGAGGAACGACCCGAGCAAACCCTGGAGCGTGCTCAAGCCCTGGGGGTGCTCCAACAGCTTCACCCCTCCCTGAGAGGTAATGGATGGCTGGCGGAGAGATTTGGTGAGGCTCGCCGGAAAGCGATAGCTGACCCCGCCCTATATCTACTGTTACTTGTCTATCATCTCAGCGAGGAGGCGATTGAGCGCTTCATCTCACGCCTTAAGATAGTGGGGGAATTGGGGCGAAATATGCGACAGGTGCCCCGCCTGAAGGGGGAACTCCCTGCCCTGGCCGACCATGCCCTCCCCCCCAGTAGCATCTACCGCCTACTAAAGCACTATCCCCCTGGGCCGATCGCCGCCTGTGCCCTGGCCAGCGACTCTCCAATAGTTCGCACCCACCTGGAGCTATACATTAACCAATTACGTTATGTCAAGATATTTCTGGATGGGGAAGACCTGAAAAGATTGGGGGTTAAGCCTGGACCTCGCCTGGGAAGGGTGCTGGAAACAATCCGGGAGGCAAAGCTGGATGGGCAGGTGAGCACCAGGAAGGACGAGGAAGCACTGACCCGACAATTGCTGGGGGAGAGCGAAAAAGGGAGAGGAAAGATTGGCGGAGATTTGTGATGTCTGTGGTGAACCTCTGGACGAGGACAATGTCTCCCGCTGCCTGATATGCGGCGGCAAGTTTCACATGGCTTGGTCTATTGATGCGCCGGTGAAAAACTGCGGGCAAGCCTGGTTCGATGAGCGCTACTGTAGCCTCGGATTTATCTGCACCCCCTGCATTAACGAGAATCCCCAGCTCAGGCGATCGCTTATCGAAACGGGAGGAACCCTTCCCTAACCCCCACCCAGCCACGCCGCCACCTCTCCAGGTAGCTGGCGCACCGTGCCGCTTTTCACCACGCAAAGTGGCAGCGACCCCAGGAAGGCAACACCATAGTACTTCGATTTGATTCTGCGGTCGAGGACCACGATTGCCCCTCGGTCGCTCTTGGTGCGGATCAGGCGTCCGAAGCCCTGCTTGAACCTTAGAACTGCCTGGGGCAGGGCATATTCATTGAAGGGGTTATCGAAAAGCTCGGAGCGGGCTACAAACACCGGGTCGGTGGGCACGCTGAAGGGAAGCCTCGCCATCACTAGCACGCTGAGCGTCTCGCCCACCACATCGATGCCCTCCCAGAGGCTCGCGGTGCCCAGGAGCACGGCTCGGGGATTGGCTTTGAAAGCCTGGAGAAGCTGCCGGGGTGAGCCATCGAGCCCCTGTGCCAGAACAAGGATGTCCTCCCCCTGGAGCGCTGAACGGATTGCCTCATCGCTTGCCCGGAGCGCTGCATGGGAGGTGAAAAGAGCAAGGGTTCTTCCCCCGGTGGCACGGCACAGGTCGATTAAAACCTGCGCCACCGCCTGCTGATAGCCTGGCTTGCCCGGCTCCGGAATGTCATCCGGGATATAGACCAGCGCCGCGCCCATGTAATCGAAGGAGGAGCCCAGAAGGAGCTCGCTGGCGTCTTCAAGCCCCAGCCGTCCCTTGATATACCCGAAGTGGCCCTCGGTGCTTAACGTGGCGCTGGTGAGCACTACGCATTCCTTCCGCGAGAAGAGGTCCTCCTCCAGAACCGGCCCCACATGAAGCGGCGCTGCGCATAAGGTAAGGGTGCCGTCTCTTGAAGAGAGCCAGTAGATCCTTTCGTTTTTTTCGCTCTCCCCGTCTCCCTGTTGATAGACTGCGGAGTTTATCCGCTGGCGCAGCTCGTTGCCGCGATAGATTAAGGACGAAAGCTCAACCATCAGGTTTTCATGGTCCAGAACATCGGATAAAGGCTCAAGCATGGCATAAAGGCGATTCAGCCCGGAATCGATCTCCCCCAGCGCCAGGCTCAGGTTCTCCGCGGCGAGTGCCACCTTCTGCCACACAGGCTGGCGGCGCACCGCCCTAGTAAGGCGCAGCCGATGTTCATACTCCCCCTGATCCTCCGCATGAGCTTCCAGGAAACGCCAGAGGGCATCGAAGAACTCAAGTACGCGGTCTCGGCCGTGTTCGACAATGCGATGAATGCTTTGAGCTAAGTCCTCTATCTCCTTTTGGCGAGACGGCGAAAGGGAGCTCCCTCTGAAGTGGCCGCCCAGCTCGAAAAGAAGCCCAGCATAATGCTCCCCCGCCACCCCCTCGCTTTTTTCGCTCAATAGGTTTAGATAGCTCCCCAGGTCGCGCTCCCTTACCTCAAAGCCCCATTGCTCCGTAGCCTCCTCCTCAAGATGGTGCGCCTCATCGATGATAAGATGGCTATATTCGGGCAGGACATTGCTCCCGCTGGCGATCTCGGAGAGTAGCAGGGCGTGATTCGCAATGATAAGATGAGCCCCCTCCGCCTTCCTCCTCGCCCGATAGAGGAAGCAATGCCCTCGCCTCTGATAGGGGCACTGGGCTCCAAGGCAGCTCTCTGCCTGGGCGCAGACCCGATTCCAGATGGGGAGTTCATCTCCTTTGAGGCTGAGTTCCGCCCGATCCCCGGTCGGGGTGGCTGCCAGCCAAACCAGGGTGCGCAACATAAGCCGGGCCTCCTCCAGGGAGAGGGCCTGGCCCCTTCTTAGTAAATTCCAGCGCCGGAGACAGAGGTAGTTATTTCGCCCTTTAAGCTGCGTATAGCGGAGGGATCCTTGTTCCAGCGCCCTTGCCAGGTCGGGGATGTCCTTGCTCATCAGTTGCTCCTGGAGGTTTATGGTGTTTGTGGAGATGACCACAGGAACACCATTATCCAGGGCGAAGAAGATGACCGGCAGGAGGTAGGCGATGGACTTACCCGTTCCCGTGCCCGCCTCCACGATCAGGCGCTCACCTTTGTTCAGCGCCCCTGCCACCGCCTGCATCATCGCCACCTGCTCCGGGCGGTGCTCGAATTGGTGGAGGGCCCGTGCCACCATGCCTTCACTCCCCAGTATTCGAGTAAGCTCCTCCAGGTCCAAAGGCTTTCTCTCGGTTAGCGGGGTAAGGCGCTCCTCTTTTTCGCGCGCCTGACCAAGGACATTGAGTGCCAATTCACCCGTAGCGGAAAAGACATCCCCCGGCTTTTCCCCTGCTATCTGGCGAAAGAGGTGAGACACTGGCCAATCGATCCCCTCACTCAGCCTATCGAGCTCAGCAATGATAGAGGTGTCCAGAGCCCGGGCTTTATCGAGGAGTGCCAGAAATACATCCTTGGCCGTTGTTGCGTCGGGAAGGGCGCGGTGGTAAATGGGGGAGGAAATGCCAAGCTCCTCTGCTATCGTGGAGAGGCGGTAATCGGAAAGTGTCGGCAACAGGATGGTGGCTAGCTCCAAGGTATCATAGATTCTGTTTTCTAGGCTTACCCCCTTTTGGGAAAGAAAGCCGAGATCGAAGGCGGCGTTCTGCCCGATAATGGGATGGTTGCCGAGGAAGGAGACCAGGGTGCCGAGAACCACCGCTAGCGGTGGGGCGGCTTCTACATCTCGGGGGGTGAGGCCGGTGAGTATTTGGATGCGATAGGGCAACGGGCGATAGGGCTTTACCATGGTGTGAAAGGTGTCCACCACCTCATTACCACGAAACTTGACCGCCCCGATCTCAATAATCTCATCGCGTGATGGGTCCAGCCCTGTGGTCTCCAGGTCAAGGGAGACAAAGGTCTCATCCATCCAATCTATCCTGCCAGCTTCGCTTTGGTTCTAGCAATGCCATGTCATATATCGACCTATACCACCGTGCAAATCATTTCCATGCCTGCCAGCGCCGCCATATTATTATTAAGCTGCCCCCGATAATAACCGCGATACAAACAACGATGATAACCCAGGTCCACCACGTCATCTCGCTCCACAAGTACCAATAAGGTTGTAATATTACCCACCCTAAATAGGCCAAATAGCACCCAATGAGCGTCTTTGGCAGGCGTCCAGCAATGGTCGCCAGAATGAATTTCCAGAAGGGAAACCGCAATGCTCCGGCGGCGATGCCCACAATGTCAAAAGGAAGCGGGGTAAGGGCGAAGAGAAATATGGTCGCAGTCCCGTAGCGCCTCATCCAGCCCTCCGCCATTTTATACCACTTTGACTGCTCGGGAGTGATGATTGCTGCCCCACCGTAACCGGCGAGGTATGCGGTAAATTCTCCCAGCCCTCCACCCATTGTCGCCACCAGCGCCACCCCAGCCCAGTTAAAGTCAGGAGTGGCGGCGATGACCCCGATGATGGCGAAACCGGGTAAGGGGAACATAATAGTGATGCTGGTGATAAATGCCACCAGGAAGGCGCCGAGGTAGCCATACTGCTCAAACCCTTCCAAATATGGCCAGAGGCGAATGATGGCGTAGCAAAGGGCCACAACCGAGATAACCATTGCAGCTCCCAGCAGCCACCTCGTCCTCCCGCTTAGCTCCCTTGGCTGGGAGATGCGACGAACTAAGCTAGTTAAAAGTGTGTTAACGCTAAGCCGTGGTCGGAACAAGATAAGACTCCCGCCCATCCCTTCTAAGGGAACGATATAGCATCGCCTTTGATATGGTATGCCCCATATCGGTCTATAATACCATGCAAATTATTTTCATGCCCGCTGGCGCCGCCATATTATTATGATGCCCCCGATAGTAACAGTAACACCAACACCGATGATAACCCAGATCCACCACGCCAGCCCGCCTAATACTTCCCATCCCAAATAAGCCAAATAGCACTCGAGAAACGTCCGCGGCAGGCGCCCTGCCAGGGTAGCCAGCAGGAATTTCCAGAAGGGGAACCGCAATGCTCCGGCGGCAATGCCCACGACGTCGAAAGGAAGCCAGGTGAGGGAGAAGATAAATATGGTCGCACTCCCGTAGCGCCTCATCCAGTTCTCCGCCCTTTTATACCACCTTGATTGCTCGGGAGCGATGATCACCGCTCCACCGTAACCAGCAAGGTATGCGGTAAACTCCCCCAGCGCCCCACCAATTCCCGCTGCCAGTGCTACCAGAGACCAGTTGAAGGCAGGGTTGGCTGCGATGGCTAATATTACGACGATACCAGGTATTGGAAAAAATATAGTGATACTGGAGATAAATGCTATCAGGAAGGCGCCGAGATAGCCGTACTGCTCAAACCCTTCAAAATATGTCGTGAGGCGAAAGATGGCATAGCAGAGGAGAGCGATCGAGACAGCGATAACCGCTAGCAGTAGCCACCTCTTCGTCCCGCTCAGCTCCATTAGCCGGGAGATGCGACGAACTAGGCTGGCCAAAGGAGTGTTAACGCCGCGCCATGGTCTGAACAAGATAAGCCTCCAGCCCCTCCCTTCTGAGGGAGCGATATAGCCCCTCTCCTTGAGCCTTACCCCGCACTATGGTGAAAAGGGTGGGGCCCGAGCCGGCGAGGTGAACACTATCGGCGCCCAGTGCGCAAAAACGCTGCCAATACCCCTCCAGTCCGGCATAGGCGGTGAAGGCAATCCTCTCGAAGGTGTTGTAAAAGGAGGACGGAGGGGGCTCACCTCCCTGATGAAGTAACGCAACCATTCTCCTGGTGAATTGCCCCTCACTAAAGTGGGATGGATCCAGGGAGGCATAGAGGCGCTCCGTTTTACTTGAAGGAACAGCAACGGGTGGCCTGAAGAGCACTACCCATGAAGGGGGAAAAGGGGGTAGCGGGCTAACCCGCTCGCCGCGCCCTTCCCCGATGGCAGTGCCTCCGTAGAGAAAGAAGGCGGTATCGGAGCCGAGCCTCGATGCCAACCGCAGCAGTTGATCCAGCGACAGGCCCAATCCCCAAAGCTCATTGAGGGCTTGTAGGGTCGCTGCGGCATCGCTGGCACCACCCCCCAGTCCGGCGGCGATCGGAATGGCCTTTTCAATGGAGATCGCTGCCCCCTGCCGCGAGCCAGCCACTTCCTGAAGCAGCTTCGCCGCCTCCAGTACCATGTTTGAGGATTTTTTATACTTTTTGGGTGTTGCTCGCTTCTCCTCAACTGGCTCCGCAGGGACAGCGGTTTTATTAAACTTTTCGGGGGGTTGGGATAATTCCAATTCGGGGTGGCGGCAATCCAGGGTTATCCTACGATGTTTTGTGAAAGACTCAAAGGAAAGCGTATCTTTGAGGTCGATCTCCTGGAGGACGGTGGCAACCTCGTGGTAGCCATCGGCACGTCTACCCAGCACCTCAAGGGTCAGGTTGACCTTTGCATAGGCAGATACGGTTAGCATCGCTTTTTTCGCACTTCTTGAACGTCTCTTCAGACAGAGCGACTCTGAATTGATCTATGGCGTCTCCCCTAATAAGGCCGTAGTTAAGTTTGAAAAAACACCCGGTGAACCCTGGCCCACTCCTCAAGGCTTAGCGTCTCAGCGCGCCGCTTGTGGCTTATCCCCGCTTCCTCCAGCAGGGCTGCGGCCTCCCCCGGCGTCATCTCAAGACCCAGCGCCAGGGAATTGCGCAGTTGCTTGCGGGGCGCTGAAAAACCGGCGCGCACCACACTGAAGAATTTGGCTTCATCCGCCACTGCTACACAGGGACTCTGGTATAGGTCGATGCGCACAATGGCGGAGTCCACCTTTGGCTGGGGGTGGAAGCTCTGCGCTGGTATGTAGTCCACGATGGCGGGCTTGCCGTAAAGTCGCACGCTCACGCTAAGTAAGCTCATCTTGCCAGGCGGGGCCACTATCGCCTGAGCTACCTCCTTTTGCAGGGTGACTACTATAGAATGAGGCTTAATCTGGGCCTCTAGGAAATGGCGCAGCACCGCGGTGGCGATATAGTAAGGGAGGGTGCCTATCACCTTATAGTGGGTTTCAACACCTAACAATGATGCCGGGTCACGCTCTAGGACATCGGTATTGATTATGGTGACATTGGACCAAAGGGCGAAAGTTTCCTGGAGGGCGGCAGCCATCCTGGTATCGATCTCGACGGCGATAACCCGGCCTGCCCCCTTCGCCAGCTCCCTGGTCAATATACCCAAGCCGGGTCCCACCTCAACCACGGTATCGCTGGGGGTGAGCTCTGCTGCCGAGATCAGCCTCCTGAGTACCCGCTCATCGACCAGGAAATGCTGTCCCAACCCCTTTTTGGCTCGAAGGTCGAGACGACGAAGTTCCCTCTTGGTTTGATTGAGGAGCAACCCGCTATCCTTTTTTTCGCCCTTTATGGGGCGTGGTTCATGGAACGCTTTTTCATCTTTATCGCCTATGCACTTGCTCCAGAAAATCGCCACCATTATTGAATGAAAATTGGACGAAAAGATGAAAAGAGGCCGTGCACCCGCTGTCGACCCCGCCCCCTGGCTTACCCCTGTCAGCCAGCTCTGACCAGGCAACCTTGCGGCACCCAGAAGCCGCTATTTACCGCTGCTTCCTTCCGGACCTGACGGTGTTCATAGCCTTCTGCCGCGCAAGACCCAGCCTTCAACGCCACTTAAAAGAGGTAGTCCCAAAAGGCTCAAGACCTCGAGAGGGAGTTCCGCCCCGCTATAGCGGATTGCGGGTACAGGGCACCGCTAGCTCCCCGCCTAGCACGACCTCGCTGAGATACTAGCTCACACATAGTTCGTTGTCAAGCCTCCTCGAAACCTTGCCTATAAGGGAGGGCTTCATGTAGAATGAGAGGGTGATTGAGATCCGTAAGGCGGTAATGCCGGCGGGAGGCTGGGGAACAAGGTTTCTGCCGGCAACCAAAGCCATCCCTAAGGAGATGCTCCCCCTGGCGGATAAGCCCGTGATCCAGCACGTCGTGGAGGAGGCTGTGGCCTCGGGCATAAAGCAGATCATCATTGTAACCTCCTCAGGGAAAAGCGCGATTGAGGACCACTTTGAGCGGAACGTTGAGCTGGAATCCATGCTTCAGCAAAAGGGGGAAAGTGAGCTGTTGGAAGAGGTGCGGCGCATCGCCGCGCTGGCCAATATTCACTTCGTCAGGCAAGCGGAGCCGCGGGGGTTGGGGCATGCTATCCTTGCCACCAGAGAGCTTGTGGGCGATGAGCCATTTGCCGTTTTTTTGCCCGATGACATATTCGATGCCGAGCCTCCCCTCATGAAGCAGATGCTGGAGGTATATCGGCAACATCAGGGGAGCGTGATCGCCCTCCGGCGGGTGGCAAAGGAGGATACCAGAAGATACGGCATGGTTAAGCCACAGCAAGTGTCGGAGCGGGTATATCGGATCCTGGATATGGTAGAAAAGCCCGCGCCCGAGGAAGCGCCATCGGACCTGGCAATACTGGGCAGATATATTCTGACCCCTGAGATCTTCGCAGCGCTGAGGGTCACCCCACCGGGCAAGGGGGGAGAGATTCAGCTCACCGATGGCCTGGCGCTACTTCTCAAGCAGCAGGCGATCTATGGTTATGCTTTTGACGGAACATATTACGATGCCGGCAAGCCATTAGGCTTACTTAAGGCCTCGGTGTCAATGGGCATACGCCACCCCGGAATAGGCGCCGATTTCAGGGAATATCTGAAGAAGTTTTTCGAAGAATCTGGGGACTAAAGCTTTAGCACCTCTACGAAGGCTTCGGGTGGGACCTCCACCCGCCCCACCATCTTCATGCGCTTCTTACCCGCAGATTGCTTCTCTAGGAGCTTGCGCTTTCTGGTGATATCGCCCCCGTAGCACTTGGCGATCACGTCCTTGCGGTAGGCCTTTATATTCTCCCTGACGATGACCTTCTGCCCGATGGCTGCCTGAATGGCGACCTCGAAATTCTGCCTGGGGATCAGCTTGCGCAATTTATGTACCAGTTCCCTCCCCTGCCGGTAGGCCCGCTCCTGCGGTACGATAAGTGAAAAGGCATCGACAGGCTGGTTGTTCACTAATATCTCCAGCTTGACCAGCTTCGCTGGCAGATGGGCGGCGAATATATAGTCCATGGAGGCGTAGCCCTGTGTACGCGACTTAAGCTGGTCATAGAAATTGATGATGATCTCAGCGAGGGGGACATCGTACTGGAGCAGCACCCGGTGAGAAGCGCCAGCGTTCTGAGGCTGCGACACCTCCTTCACGAAATACTCCATCCCCCGATAATCACCTCGCCTTTCTTTCAATAGTTCCATCACGCTGCCGATATACCTGACAGGGGTAATGATGCTAACGGACATCCATGGCTCCCGCAACTCCGCGATCTCCCCGCTGGGGGGCATCTTTGAGGGGTTAGATACCGTGATCTCAATGCCATCGTCTTTAGTGACCTGGTATTCGACGCTGGGGGCAGTGGCCAGCAGATCGAGCCCATACTCCCGCCTGAGCCGCTCCCTAACGATTTCCATATGAAGCGTGCCTAGGAAGCCGCAACGGAAGCCGAAGCCCAGTGCAGCGCTGGTCTCTGGCTCAAAGGACAGGGCGGCATCGTTAAGACTGAGCTTCTCCAGCCCCTCGCGAAGGTCATTGTAATCGTCACCCACCAGTGGGTAGATGCCGGCAAAGACCATGGGCTTGGCGGGGCGATAGCCGGGAAGTGGCTCCACGGCACCCCTCTCCTCCAGGGTGATGGTGTCGCCCACCCGACAGTCCCCAACGCTCTTAAGCCCGGTAGCAAGGTAGCCGACCTCACCGGAGACGAGGCGCGCCACCGGGGTTAGCCCGGGCTTAAACACGCCAATCTCCAGTGACTCAATGGGTCTCCCCGTCGACATCAGCATGAGTTGCCTCTCTTTAGAGACCACCCCATCGAACACCCGCAGATAGGCGATCACCCCTTTATAGGGATCGTACTTAGAGTCGAAGATAAGCGCGCGCAGTGGGCCCTCAGCCTCCCCTTTAGGGGGAGGGATCCTCTGGATGATGGCCTCCAGGACCTCCTTCGTCCCTATCCCCTCCTTGGCTGAGGCAAAGATGACCTCGCTACTGAGGAAGCCGATGATACACTCCAGCTCCTTGGCCACCTTCTCAGGCTCTGCATTGGGCAGATCGATCTTGTTGACCACAGGGATCAGGGTCAGGTTATGTTCTTGGGCGATATAGACATTAGCCAGGGTTTGTGCCTGGATCCCCTGAGCGGCATCGACTACCAGTAGTGCCCCTTCACAGGCGGTCAGGCTGCGGGAGACCTCATAGGTGAAATCGACATGCCCCGGGGTATCGATAAGGTTGAGCTGATACTCAGCGCCATCGGGGGCTATATAGCTCATCCTCACTGCCTGAGCCTTGATGGTGATCCCCCGCTCCCGCTCCAGCTCCATCTGGTCGAGGAACTGCTCTCGCATCTCCCGCTCGCTGACGGTGCCGGTGAGCTCAAGCAGGCGGTCGGCCAGCGTGGACTTGCCGTGGTCGATGTGGGCGATGATGCAGAAGTTCCTAATGTAGCGCTGCTCCATAGCAGCATCCTAGCATACAGCAAGGCTAATCTCAAGCTCTTCAATTACTCTAACCCTGCGGTTGCAACTAGGAAAACGGGCCGGTTTTGCCAAAACCTCAATATCCTCCAATAGAGGTCTGTGTAGGATGAAAAAAGAAGCCTTCCAGCACCCGTGCCGGAAGGCTTCTTTATAAAAAAGCGCAGCAGCTAGCTTAATCTTACGATTTCATGGCTCCCAAAATTCCTATTAGAGAGCCAAATACGATGAGAAGCGCTCCCATTGCCGAGAGTGCCATCATCACGGGCGTCATGAATTCGGCGAGCGCCGAGCCCGTTGCGGGTTCAACCCAGCCAATGATCGAGTTGAGCAGAATCCACAGCGCTGCCAGAAAGGCAATGCCGGCAAGTCCCATCTTAGTGCCCTTGCCTTTTGCCGTGAGCCAGGCCCCGGAACACCCTACGCTGAGGAGCACTGGCCACAAATGGGCGTGGAACGTGGGGCTGATGGAGGTGATCACGACCAGGATCATGCCCACGAACGTCAGCATACCAAAGACCACCCCCAACATTTTGGCTAACATCTTCTTCATCGTATCTGGACCAATCATTGATTCTACCATACGTATCCCTCCCTGTTAGATTTACCAGAGGCAATAACCGGAGCCAGGTCACTGACCTGAGACCTTTTTGGCATGAGGCCCCCTTTCGTGGGGAAGAGGAGATTCGAACTCCTACGCCCGAAGGCACATGATCCTAAGTCATGCTCGTCTACCAGTTCCGACACTTCCCCCTTTTTCGAACTCCTGACCACTCCTCCCCTCACTAATATCGAAGTAAAAATAAGACCAGCTTCTATTTATGCTAACTTAGCTCCTCAGCTAACTGAGGAGAGCGGCAGTGGTGTGTTTCTCCATGTCTACAGGCATCTTGATAAGGCCTTGCGGGAGCCCTGAACTCTATAATAGTGAGCCGCACAGGATTCGAACCTGCAACCTACTGATTAAGAGTCAGTTGCTCTACCATTGAGCTAGCGGCCCAGATACTGAAAAACACCATATCATCTCCACATTTTAAAGTCAAGACTGAGATGCGAGAACCCCACCAGTAGCCCAGTTCTCCTTCGCTACATCCTCGAAAATGACGGTAGTTGCTTCTGGGGTGGTGTGCGCGATGGATACCATCGCCTCAGTGATCACCCTGGCAAGCTCCGCCTTCTGAGATTTGGTCCTTCCTGGCCACATCTCCACTCGAACAATGGGCATGCCAATCACCTCCTCTTGCTAAGAATCTCCTCCCGTAGTATATTAGTTTGACCACTGTGGAGGTTAATATGGGTCCTAGCCTCTGGCATCGATTCAAACTCAGGCTTAAGAAAGCACAGGGCAAGAACATCTTCCTCTGCGATAGCTGCAAGTGGGACTGGCGGAGCGCTTGCCACCGCCCCGAGCGCCCCAATGCAACCTGGTGCCCCGACTACGAAAAACGCGGAAAATAGCTACCAGCCATGGCTGAGACGCATCACCAGGAAATTTGATAGCCCGTTTCGCACCATCCTCTCTTGAGTATCCGCGATGTCATAAGGAATGCGATAATGGTAGATGACCTTATCCCTTTCGTTGTAGATGGCATAGGAGGCGCGCGGGTCGCCATCGCGCGGCTGACCAACACCCCCGGGATTAATGATCAGGCGGTTTCCCCCCAGCCTTAGCGCCGCGGGCAGCTCCCTGAGGACACAGGTTTTACCGACGTGCTCGAAGACCAAGGGGACATGGGAGTGTCCGATGAGGCAATACCTGGTCTCGAAAAAGCGGAGGTTGTCCCCGGCGCTCTGGATGGAGAGCACGTATTCCCAGATTGGCTGGCGCGGGCTGCCATGGGCAATGGTGAAATCATCACGAGTTAGCGTTAAGGGGAGGCTCTCCAGGTACTTAACATCCGCGGCGCTTAACTGCTCCCCCGTCCAGCGGCATGCCGCGGCAGCATCCGGGTTGAAATCTGAAATATCCACCTTCCCGATCGCAGCCCAGTCATGATTGCCGGCAACACAGAGGTGAGGATATTTACAAAGCAGCGCAATGCACGCTGATGGATCGGGTCCATAGCCCACGATATCGCCCAGACACCAAAGCTCCTTCACACCGCCCTTTTCCGCGATGTCCTGAAGCACTGCCTCAAAGGCGGCCAGGTTCCCGTGGATGTCTGCTAAGAGTGCATACCGCATCTCTTCCCAAATATATCAGCTTTTCTCAAACTTCGCTAGATAAGTCAGGGGAAAGCGGGTATAATCTTGATATGAAGGTCTCAGAGTTGGGGGAGTTTGGGCTTATCGAGCTCCTGGCCAAAATTGCGGGGCAATCAAAAGACAAGTCGGTGCTTATCGGCATCGGTGACGATGCCGCCTGCTGGCGCACCGAGGCCTGCGCACAGCTTGCCACCAGCGACTCCCTGATACAGGATGTCCACTTCACCCTGAGCACCACCACCTGGCGAGAGCTAGGATGGAAGGCGCTAGCGGTGAACCTCAGCGACATCGCCGCTATGGGTGGCCTCCCCCAATATGCCTTGGTGTCGCTGGGCCTGCCGGGGGATATCGAGGTAGCGAGCGTAGCAGAGCTCTACGAAGGGATGGCGGAGCTAGCGCACCTTTTTGATGTATCTATCGTGGGTGGAGATTCGGTCGGGGCACCTGTGGTGATGCTCAGCCTGGCGGTGGTGGGCAGAGCTCAAAAAACCAAAAACGTCCTCACCCGCTCAGCGGCGGCTCCCGGGGACCGGATTGCGGTAACGGGATATCTGGGGGCATCGGCGGCTGGGCTGGCCGTGCTCAGAAGAGGGCTTGAGCTTTATGAAAAAGACAAGGAGAATGCAGCCAAGCTCAGAGAGGCACACCTAAAACCATATCCCCGCATCGTCGAGGGGCAAGCCCTGGCACGCCACGGGGTTAAGGCCGCTGAGC
>JABUBP010000088.1_pt1 | contig 18791 bp, 24 predicted proteins | sample 7240331 | NCBI WGS metagenome assembly JABUBP01 (sample SAMN07256347, study PRJNA390944) | subsurface metagenome | isolation source: Methane hydrate marine sediment | place: Pacific Ocean: Eastern North Pacific, ODP site 1244 | collected 2002 | reverse complement strand
TCCTACCAGCACTACTTTTATAGGTCGATCCTCCACCACCAATAATCGTGTTTAATGTATCTCTAATGTTTAATTCACTATTCCACGAACCACCATGTCAAGAATTCTCAAACGCTAATAATAATCCCGATCCTAATAAAGGAATGAAAAATGTCTTTTAATGCTTCCTCAGAGATTTGCCATTGAGATGATTAATAGGGGTTGGATATTAAGAAATGTAATAATTTGGCATAAACCTAATTGTATGCCAAGTTCAGCAAAAGATCGATTCACAGTAGATTTCGAGTATGTCTATTTTTTTGTGAAATCAAATAAAACTCAATATTGGATAAACGAAAAGACAAGAAAATCAATATCTACAAAACCATTAGGAATAAAAGGAATTGAAAATATCGATTGGGAATGGCGTGAATGTGAGAAATGTTTAGGAACAGGTGTTAAACATAAAAAATGTAAGGCTTGCGAAGGAGAGGGATGGATTTATAATATATTATTACAACCAGAAAAATGCTCATATTGTAATGGATTAGGAAGAATTAGACAAGATAAAGAATGTAAAAGTTGTAAAGGAAAAGGGATTAAGAAGTATAATTTTTGGAAAGGAAGACAATATTGGTTCGAGCAACAACGAACACCCCACCAAAGTGAACCTCACGAACTCTATGCTAAAAAATGGAATTCAATTAATTCTATTAGTAGAAGTAGAAGTGATGGTTCAGAATTTTATAATCCTTTAGGTAGAAATATGAGGACTGTTTGGAAAATACCCACCAAGGCCAACCCCGAAGCTCACTTCGCCACTTTTCCACCAAATTTAGTGAAGCCCATGATTCTATCAGGTTGCCCAAAATTTATTTGTAAGATGTGTGGGAAACCGAGAGAAAGAATAATTGAAACGATCAGACCAAAAGATTATATTTCTAATTTTGTCGATAAAAAACATAGTAATGGTTGTGGTGGTGAAAAATTTGTTAGGAATAGACCTTTAAATATGATTTTTAAAAACTCGTTAGAATCGAAACAAGAATTTAAAGGTTATTCTGACTGTGGTTGTAATGTTGGTTTTAAACCGGGAATTGTCTTAGATCCATTTACGGGGCTTGGAACTACTTTATTAACTGCATGGAAATTAGGGAGAAACCATATAGGATTTGAAATCTCGAAAGAATATTGTGAGATTGCAAATAAAAACCTTAGGTTAACAAATTACATTCGTTTAGACAATTTTATTTATGAAAAGCAAATCGAGGTGTAAATAAATGAGAAAAAAGAAAAAGAAAGATACAGGTTATGATCCATCTTATTGGAATAAACAATATCTAAAAAAAATTCAATCCACAGGAAAATATATGGGAGAAACACAACGCAAATATCCAATGGGATATAGTCTAAGAATGTCAAAAGGAAGATATAGAAAGTTTAATGTTCCTAAATGGATTCATAAGGTTAAAGACAAATGGTTATTAAATGATTATGTTAGATTCCATGAAACAAACTTAAGATTTCCCAATAATGAAGAAAGAATCTTAGCAGTTGTAGAACCAAATTTAAGAAGGAACGTTAAAGAAATTGCTAATTTATCTAAGATTGATTATAAGAATATTTCACGTTATCTAAAAAAAATGGAAAAAAAAGGATTGATTACAATTGAACCAGATATTAGATATAAAAACATGAAATCTGGAAGGCTTAAAAGAATCAATACTAAAGAAGCTAAAATCACTAAGGAAGGAAAAGATTTATACATAAAACTTTACAAATGGTAAATCCAGGAATCAAGCATCGTAAATCTCCAACGCATAAAGAAATGGGAAATGGATTCTATGATGCTTCCGAATCTGGAAATATCCAAAATCAAAAATCGTCCCTGATTTCCAGGATTTTTTGCAACTTTTTCATGTGAAAAAAAAGCCAGATTTGCTACCCTTTAATAGAAGAGAGAGACTTACAGGGCCTTCCTGAAGCACTAAAGGACGCCCTACTTACATACTTTAAAAATCCATTTGAACTCGAAAAGAAACATCGAGACAATATTTATCACAATTTATATAAAAAAAATGCAACCGTTTTTGAAAAAATTGCACAGAAATATAGAAATAAAGCAATGTTAGTGCGATACTTCCAGAATTCAAATTTATTCACCATTAAAAAAAAAAAATTAGAAAAAATTAAAAAAAAAAAGATCAGAAAAGAGCATAAGATTTAAATGTATAAAAAGGAAAATAAACATAATAACAACATTAAAAAATTGATAGAAATGGGAAGAAAAAGGGAAAAGGTACGATATTTTGCAACTACTCATGGGTTATTATCATTTTCTTTGGAAAGTTATCATAAAACTAAAAAGAAAGCTAAAGAAGAAGGTTTGGAATTTAAACGAGAATATAAAAACTCAATCTATACTCCTTTATATAGAACATTGCCAACAGAAGACGGATACGTTTTATATAAAAGATTATTGAAATAAAACCGATTATAATAAAAATAAAACCGATTATAATAAAAATAAAACCGATTATAATAAAAATAAAACCGATTATAATAAAAATAAAGAAAATTCTAAAGATGACAAAAATGACAAAGAAAGAAAAAGATGAGTTAAAAATTATACGAAAAAAAAAACATGTTTATTTGGGAAAAATTGGAAAAAAATATTATGTTTTTCATGGAAATAAATCTAAAGGTCAAGTAAAAAGTTTAGGTAAAGATTCACCAAAAGATGGACAATGGTTTGGAAATTTTAACGAAAAGGGTATTGAATATGTTGCTAGTCCATTATCTTACTCTGGAGCTGATTATAGGTGGAAAAAAATATTAGGCTCATGGCCATATAATTTTTCAAAACAGGAATTAAAAAAAAAATAAAGATACAAAATTTTAATTAATCAAAAAAGATCAAGTTCAGCTTCCTAGAGAGCACTTTTTTCTGATTTAAAATCGATTTCATTGTATAAAGAGTGAATTCTTTTCCAAATTCTTTCATCATATCTTTTATCTCTTGATAAATTTGTTGTTGTTTTGTGCGTAGAAGTTCTTTTATTCTGTTCTTAGATACTTTTTCTCCCCATATTTCCCCTCCTTCAAAAATCGATATTTCATAATAGTTTGTATTGGTCACAAAAGTATTTTTCTCTTTGTAAGAATATTTCTCTTCGAGAATAAGGCCATCCTTGAAAGAAGAAGGTTCAAATCCAATTCCTACGATTCTTTGTTCCATCTCGTCAGTTTCAAATTCCTTTTTATCGCAGAACACTCTCTCAAATTCATAACGATCGTTTAATCCGATAATAATGGCGAGAAAATCCTTTTTTCTGAAGAGATAAGGGTATTTCCATTTAATTGGAATCAAAACTCCGCTATCTCTATCATATTCTAAGACTTTTTCCATTTTTCCCTTTTTTTGATTAATTTTAGAATTGATTTTTAAATTATTACCTGACATGCGTATTAATTTTAGAAATTCACATTTAAACCCCCATAGAGTTATTATTTAGTGATTTACTTCGATAAAAAAATTTAAATGCGAAAGAAGGAATAAAAAACCTACAAAAAAAAGCTAAACCCTTTAAGATTTTCGAGAGTTAAGGGAAAATTAAGTGTTTGTAGAATCCCAGTAAAACCGGGATTCTACTTTTTTTTCGGAATAGTGGTTGGCCAAATAATATATTGTCTAAGCCAATATTTATATTATGCTATAACGGGAAATATTAATCGATTAATAACCCATAAAAATTACCAGGTGAAAGTTGAAAAAATGAAAAACTACTATGAGTATCAATAATTGTTATGAATAATTGTTATGAATAAACGTTATGAATTATAATATTTATATACAACGCCAAGTATTTATTTATTAATAAAATAATAAAATGGTTGTATAATGAAAATTAATGGAAAGAATTATCAGAAATTGGCTAATGTTTGTGATGAGGAACTTGCTCAAGCTATAAAAGAACGAGCAAAAAAGGCATGGAAATCAGTAAAAGTTGAAAAGATGAAGAAACCAAGGAATAAAAATTTGCCATATGGTGTTTATGCTCGTGGAAAAAGAAGAGGGATCAATTTCTAATTAAATATTGAAATCCAATAAAATTTCGCATTATTCTCTAGGTTTTCAATATTCATATGGCTCGCAAACTTCTATGGGTTTCATAAAGATATTGGCTCGCAATTTATCAATGGTTTTCATAGGTATTCTGGCTCACATTTTCAATTTGGTTTTCAACGCTCTTATGGTTCGCATTATTCCTGTGGGTTTCAAGTCTTTTCTGGCTCGCATATATACATTGGTTTTCAAAACTCCTATGGCTCGCATGCTTTGTTTGGTTTTCAAGAATTTGATGGCTCGCATGCTTTTTATGGGTTTCAATATCAAAGTGGCTCGCATATATTATTTGGTTTTCAAGAATTCTCTGGCTAGCATAATTCACATGGTTTTCAAATGAGGATTGGCTCGCAAATTTTTATTGGGTTTCATTATTCAATTGGCTTCGCATTTTACAAATGGTTTTCAAGTTCTTCCTGGCTATTTTTTTATTAACATTCCTTCTTTTTCTATTGCCTTTCTCCAAGTTATTATGTGAGCGTGATTTAGTACTCCCTCGACGTAATTCTTCTCTGTGGGAAGTCCGTTTAACTCTCTTGAAGCACACCAGTAATGATCGAGAAATATCTTTCTCATTTTTCTAAGTGCTCTGTTGTGAGCATGTCCTTGTGAAATTGCAGTGTCTTCTTTTTTGTATGGTTTGCCATATTTTTCCTGTAGAATTCCAATATCGTAGGTTATACCAAGCTGTTTTTCTTTTTCTTTATTATATATATCCTTATAAACTCCTTTATTTTGTTTCATTAAGGAATTGGATAGTTTCCACGTTAATGTTCTCAAGCGTGGGTTGAACGATATGTTTTCCCCCTTCCTCAGTCTTGGGGCTAATCCATCCACTACATTATTTCCAGAATGAGCCCATAACTTCGATACAGTATCATACTTAGAGCAATCCCCAAATTCCTTAATCAAATTCGCTGATAATATTTCTGCTATTCCTCTGATTTTGGATAGAAATTCGTTATATACAGCTTCTTTAGATATAAAAGTCTTCATGGCATCTTGGAATTTCTTTTCCAGTTTTTTAGCGTCTTTCATTATTTCCCAGCATTCCATAACATAGTCGTATTCTTCAGTTAACATCTTACCGTCAGTTAAAAGTTTTTTCAGTTTACTCAATAATTCTTTATCCGTGTATTTTTTTTTGTATTCTTTTTTCTCTTTCTTTGCCTCTACTTCATCGAACTTTATGCCGTCAACTAGCTTCCTAATAACATCCCTCACACGATTCATCGATGCTATTCTTACCTGTTGGAAGTCGTAATAAGCGTTGGTTATATTCCTTCCAATTATTTTTAAACTTTCCATATTTTTTTACCTCTCTCTTAGTTTTTCTTTATTTTTGATTATATCATCTATAAATTGATGCCATGTCCTATTTCCTTTCACTTTTTTCAAAGCTTCATATTTTTTGTCATCTAATGGAATATGTAATGTTTTCATATATACAAGTAAGTAAGTAAGTTATTTAAATAAACAACAATGTATTTATTAACTGAAAAAGTTTTTCAACCAGGTGAAAATTTTGATCTCAAAATGGCCATATTTTTTATAATTCAATAAAGTGAAAAAATAAATGAAAAAAAAAGAATAAATTTATTATATTTTTATGAACAAATTTAACGGATCCGAAGCAGCATTATTAAAAAATTTTCACTTTAACAAAAGTTCTAGACAAAAAAAAACACCTTAAAATATTAAAATGAGGTCTCTGGAGCTTTTTCTTTTATTCGTAGAGGAATAAAACATGGCCAATTAAGGACAAACTCCAGGCCTCACATAATATATTATTATACAAATTAATAAAATCTGCGTTTAAGAAATATATTGGATAACAAATATCCGAGAGAAAAATATTCCATTTTTTTATCGTATTTATTAACGAGAAAATATGTGATAAATGCGTCGTCTTAAAAAGAATAACTCATTAACTTTTCTATATGAAATGTTAATAGGTTAGAAAATTAAAAAACAATCTAACTATGTTTTACGTTGAGAATAAAATAAAAGGTAAAAGAAAGTTATTAAGATTTCTTATGAAAAAATGAAAATTATGAAACTTGAACTTCTAAAAAAATTAATTATTGAAATTCCTGAAAATTTAGATCGCTCTAAAAAAAAAGAAAAAATTGATTCAGAAATTATCAAGAAGATAAAATATAGAAGCAAAAATATTTGTGAATTATGTAAAAATTATAAATCTAAAAAGGTGCACCATATTATTCCCAACGGGTTAAGTAATGAAGAGAATTTAATTGATTTATGTAGCCATTGTCATGATGCAATTCATTTATTACTTTATACCTCAAAGAAATGGAAATTTCCCTATAAACCAAATATACATTATTAGAATAAAATGAGTCAAAAAAAAGTTTTAAGCAAATCAGAAGAAAAAAGATTAATAGAATCGGCCTCCAACAATCAAACTAAATTACTTATAGAAACCATGCTAAAAACCGGAATGAGAGTATCAGAAATATGTAATCTTAAAATTGAATGGACCAATTTTGAAGATAACCTCATTCTAATTCAAAAGAATGCTGAACCAATCGAATTTAACCCTAAATATGGTTCTGAGAGAGAAGTCCCCATCTCCTCGATGCTATCAATTAATTTAAACCAATTAATTGGAAAAAGAAAAAAAGGTTATGTATTTAGAAGTCAAAGAAAAGCGTATCCTCAAAGATATGAATCGATATCTATTATTAATAAAATTAATTCGCTCTGTAAAAAAGTTTTTGGAGGGTCTTTAGGATCACACATCCTAAGAAGAACTTATGCGAGCAATTTATTATATTCAGGAGTTAATATCAAAACAATTCAAAAATTATTAGGACATCGGCATCTAACTACTACATTAGTATATTTAAAAGATATCCCTAAACGCGATGATTATGACCAAATCAGAAAAGCAATAAGTTATTAGAGGGAGGAAATAGACAAAAAAGAATTATATAACAAAATAAATTAATAATAAAGGAAGCGAGTGAATTGGAAGGACAAAGAGACCGAAGAAGAAAAAAGGAAAAGAAGAGAAGAAGAAACGGATGGATTTGTTTAATAACCTATTATACCATAATTTTAATTATTGCAATTTATTTAGGACCGAACCTAAATCTTTTCTTCCAAATTTTACTTTTAATTTTATTTATTATATTAATAATTGTTGGCTATTATTTATCTCATAAAATTTTTTTTAAGAAGAAAAAACCAAGAATTTCTTTTGATAAAAGATACTAATAAAAGGAAGTGAGCGAATTGGATAATAATGAACTTAAAAAATTAATTCAAAATGCACCTGAGAAACCATTATATGCAATAAAAAGATATGACGCAATTTTAATTAATCCAAAAGATAAAGACGATTGGCAATCAGGATATAGAAATTTAGAAGTATTTGGTGTTATTAAATCTGAAAACGGGTTATTTGTAGAGAAGATAAAGGGCTCTGATGTTTTAAATATTAATTCCTTTTTTAAGAAATTAAAAGGATTTGAAATTTCAATAGATATCCCTTATCCAGGAAATATTATCTGTATTTATTGTCATAATTATTTAATTGAAGTTAATAGTCACGAATTTAAATTTGTAAAACACAAGAAAAGGAGGTGAATGAATTAATTGGATGAAAATTGGCAAAAAGAGAATCTTAAAAAGACTAAAGAAGTATTGACCGAACATTTCGAACGAAGAAAGCAGGAGAGAATGTTTAAGGAAATGTTTAGAGATGTGAACAGATCGTCTCTCTCTACTTTAACACCTATACATAGTAGTAATAGTTGGGATACTGATGCTGAATTATCAGATTTTTATGATAAATTAATTTGGGATATTGCAGATGATGATGATTGGGGCAAACCAATGGAGAAGAAACCTTTTTTTAAGAAATTAAAAGATAATATTGTTTTGGCCTATTATGATTTTTTATTGATTTTATGGAGAATTAAACAGAAAAAAAAGAGAAAATAAAAAATGAGAATTGAAAAAACAAAAAAAGAATTATTAAAAGATCTAGTTCATACTTATAAAGAAATTATTGAAGATTCAAAAAAAGATTTACATACTTTCATTGATAATCCAAACAATGAAACTTGGGCTCAAGCGTGTCTATCTTTAGCGGGAGATCCCTTCTTATTAGGATATAAAGACGAATACGATACTGATCTTGTTAGTGATTTTGATTATTATAGTGTTCACGAAGATCATTTAAGAGAAATTAGGGATAAATTAAATGTACTCGCTGATTTCTTTATGGAACATTATATTGAATTTGTTAAGAAAGGTTTAGAATATGATAAATTAGTATTAAAGGCAATTGAGGATATCGCTTTAAAATGAATCAAGCAGATGGAAAAAAAATCGATAAAAAAGACCTTATGAAAATCCTAATTGAAAAATATCCGGAATTATTAGAAAAAATAATTAAAAATGAGAGTTAAAAAATAATGAAAAAGAAAAGAAAAGAGAATAAAACAGGGATTATAAAAGAACTTGAGGAAGTAGAGGAATTAGAAAAAGCTTATTTCTTAGAACAGAAACCAAGGTTATTATTTGGAATAGAACAAGCTTTAACCCTATTAATTCTAAGCGAGATAAAACTTCTAAAATCTGGTTTAAATAAGAAAGAAGCAAAGATAATAAATAAACTAGAGCATAGCTTAAAAAAAGGTATAGAATCGATAAAATCCTTACGCTCTGAAAGTTCAAACTACAATATGGAACTAAACGAACTAAAAACGATAGAGTTTATTGATCTCTCTACAGGAAAAGAGGTTAGTAAAGATGTAGAACTCTAAATATATTCAAATGAAAAAATGGAAGATAATTAAGGAAGCGAGCGAATTGGGAAAAAAACTATTCGATTTTTTATTATTGATAATAAGTTTCGGAACAATTTTATCTTTAATGTTATTTGCTTTAGTAATGAATTGGATGGTTCAATATATGTTTCCTGTGTTTATTTTAATATTTTTAACAATTTTGTTGTTGTTTTTAGCCTTTATTGGATATCTAAAATATGTTAGAGGAATTGAATTTAAAAAATGGTAAAAAATAATTTTTATTGTAAGTGTGCTCTGGCTTCCAGAACACCAATAAAAACAGAACTTAAATTAAAAAGAGGTTAAAAAGATATGAAAAACAAAAAAATGGTATTTGGAACAATGTTGCTCTTATTTGTTCTAATTGGAATTTGTAACATTATAAACGTATCTGCTGACGAGATTGAAATTGCTCCTGGAGAACTAATTTTTTTTCCTAAGCAATCTTAAAAAGAATATTCGTTAGGAGCATAAAATATCTAAATTCTCAATTAACCTATTAAAAAACCCTATTTTTTAACCTTTTTTTAATCTGATAATATTTTTATCGAGCATAATTTTAAGTTGAAAAATAACCGTAAATCATATTATCCCTTTAACATATATTTAATAAAATGATATGTGTTAAATGCATCGTATTTATAAATGATTTTGGTCTATTTATAATTAAAAATCTATTTTATAAAAAAAATAAAAAATCTATTAAAAATTAAAAATATGAGGATTTAATATGGGAAACGATAAAGTAAAAAGTGGAAGACAAGCGAGAAAATTTAGTCAAGCGTCGAGGAAGAACCAAATCTTTATAGTTATCGGAGTTATTGCGATCATATCTGCTTTGGGAGGGGTTGGATTTATGGTTTATGCGTATGTTATTGCTCAAGCTCAAGCCCCTGCTGCTACGACTTCTAATATTTTCATAACTGATTTTACTTCTAGAGAAGTTCTTGACGAATTGTGCCCCGTTACTGTTCGTGGAGATAAAGGAGAGATCACCGAGACCGAACACATATACGACATTACGTACTACGAAATAGTTTCAACAGAGGTAATGCCTGCTGACTTCGACGAGGATCTTTCTGAATACGATTATATTATGATCACACCCAATCCTGACGAGGGAAGTGATGGTTTTTGGACGACCTACGATTATTTATTTGCTAATTTAGGGAGAAACCGAAACTTTTATTTGTTTGGATACCACGAAGCCACCGATTTATACGGAATCCCGTTGAATATTGTTGATGGAACTGCGTGGGATTTAGTAACAAACACAAATGGTACGATCCCAATTTGGTTTCCAACAATCACAAAAACCGAACTACATCAGGGAAAATATTTTAGAATTACAGACGATTTAGCTGATCTGTCCCAAACTACATTAGATCGATTGTGGAACGAGAAATACTACAGAAACATGCCTACGCTCTTTGCTCTAGCAGACGACATAGCCGACCACGACAAAACAGGAGACTACGCAATGATAACGGAGACATTCGCAATTGAGTTTGACTTCAACGATACTATAAGCACCGTTGATGGGGAAGATCTTCAGGTAAACTTTACTGCTGATTGTGATGTTAGTTTCTTAGTTGAAATTGACGCTGATAAGTTGTATTTTATCACTACAGAATCGTGGGACACTTTATACGGTAATTTTGAAATGTTCTTTGAAGTTTTCATGGGTAAGAACATTTCAGTTAGCATTATAAAAGCAGGCAGAGTAGTTATTCCTAAACGATACTTTGGCACGGATTACACCTTTACTTCCTCGCAGACTTTAGCGACAGCAGCATAAATGAGACAGCAAACACAAACCACTAATTCTAATTTTTTTTCTTTTTTTTATAATATTAAAAAATAGAGTTGACGACTAAAATGATAAAAGACAAGCAAAAAAAGTTTCAATCGATATTTCTTTTTATTGTTATTGCTTCAATGTTATCTATCGGGATACTTAATTTAGTTCCGTTTGCATGTGCAGCAGAAGTTCCTTCAAGGTTTGGTACGATAGATTACACCTGGATAGCAGTTTCTGTTGATCCTTTTGAAGACATTCACACAAACGACGGTCAAGGAAGGTTTTATGTGTCTAAAGGTGGATATCAATTATATAGTTTTACAAACGAGGGTTATGCCGGAATAGACGAAGAAAACAACACAATTTATTATAGAGCTTCAGCCGTATTTAGGTTTGGGATCAACGCTTACACTTTAGCAAGTATTACCAATGCTTTTCCAAATAAAGATTTAAGTGCCAGAGAAACAAAAGAATACGTTGAAATCTATAAGTATCCGAGCATAAATGTATTTTGTGATGATCCAAGCGACCCTTATTGTAAATTTAACGATTTAAAAATAATTTCTGCTGGAGTAAATTATAGAACTATTGATTTCGATACTACCGTTGCTAATGTTCCAGGAGAACCGTTTAAGAACGTTAATTTAAAGGTACACGATTACGACGGATACCTTCCTATTACAGTCCAATTACACGAAGATTTTGGAACGATAGCGGAGATGGAGATTGCTAAAGGTTTAACGCTGTATAATCCTAAAATAATTGCTGAAGTGAAAAAAGTCATAGTGGATGTAACAAGGGAAGATGTTATTGGAGATTACAGCGATGTCTATAAAAACGAACAAAGCGATTTTGGAGACGTTAGCATTTATTTTCCGGAAGACTCTGATCCATCGTTAGGATCGGGAAAAAGAAAAGCAGATGTGACGCAAACAATTAAAAATTTAGATTTAGGAAGCAAGCTTGGAGAGAAATCCGAAGGTTTAACGGTGTTAGGTGGTGAAACAGGACAATCTTTTGTGCGTGCAGAACCTCCGGGTACTATTTTTGATAATCTACAAACTACTCCATCGTATAGTTTTGATTTGCCATTGAGAATAAAACCCGCGATTTCTTATTATGCCCAAGACGTTGACGTAAGATGGGCACAAATTGAGTGGGATTACGAAGATGTCTGGGGGAATCCAGCAGGTGTTTGGGTCCTGGAAGGGCCTCGAACCGACAAGTACCAAAGATATCCTTCAGTTCACGTGACAAATAGATACGTCCATCAAGAATTTAACGTCGAGGTAAATTTTTTAGCTTCGATGCAATTCGATCCAATATTAGGAGGCGTTATCTTGGAAGACCCATTCGTTAGAGCTGGTGATTTTGTATGGGACGAAAGTTTACTGGGAACGAGCGATTATACAATTGTGCAGTACACACCCGTTCAAGATTTCTTTGACATGCTTCTTACAACAGCTCTTCCGATTATATTTGTAATTATTATTATAGGTGTTGGGATATATGTATTCATGAAAATTGGAATGCCATTGTTAATGTTTAGAATGGGTCAAAAAAGCGGTGCAAAAAAACGGTGAATGTAAAACAAAAAGGAATATTGGTATCTTTGGTTCTAATAATTTCAGTTTTGTTTGCAGTGGGATCTATTTCTGTATTTATAGTTCCAGAAGCCCTTCAACCTGGTAATGGCGATGAACCTCTACCACCTCCTCCTCCACTTCCAACTGAGCCAATTCTTAAGAATATAATTCCAAACCCAAACATTAATGGAGAAATAAATTTACGATGGGATTCAGTTTCTGGTGCAACTGTTTACATAATATACCGTTCTAAAGATGGAGGATCGCTTGAAACATTAGATGTGAATTTTGAAGCAAATAGTTATACTGATTCGGTGAGCGAAACTGGAGTTTATTCTTATCGGGTTAAAGCAGGAAACAGCGAGGGTTATTCATGTTATTCGAACAAAGAAAGTGTTACAGTTCAATTAACAAACATACCACCTAATCCAATAATGAATCAAATAACCTATGAAATTATCAAAGAAACAGTTGAAGTTTATTTGGATTGGAACGAAGTCATTTGTGAGAGCTACAACATTTATAGAAGCATCAATTATGGGGATTATATTTTAATCGAAGAAAACATATTTTCTACGAGTTATTTTGAAGTTTTAACCGAAACGGGCATTGTTAGTTATAGGGTCTCTGCTGTAAACCAACATGGAGAATCAGGACTATCTAATCCAATGTCAATTAATATAAGTCCAGAAGACGAGCCTTCGGCAGATTACATCGCGTTATACGCTTTATTTGGTATTACTGTGGTTTTAGTTGGAGTAACAGTAATCTTATTACGGATGAGAAAAAAACGATAACAATCTTAAATGTCGTTGAGAACGCGACTTAAAACGCTTTTTTAGTTCTCGATCTTTTAAATTGAATTTAAAACAACAAAAAGGAGTTAAAATTATGGCAAAAAAGAAAAAAATCGGATCTGCTTGGTCTAGAAGGAATCGTACGATAAAAGGGAAACCACGACGTATGTGGGTTAGAAAAATCGATGGAAAATATCAAACAAGAATGAAGACACCAGAGGGTCATGGAATTGCGTTAGCAAGTAAACTTATGGCTCAACGACCAAAGAAATCTCAGAAAATCGACAAACAACGAGCACATAAGAAAAAAATAAGGCCAACAGATAAAAACCTAAAAGCTTGGAAAAAGCGTCCCGGATCTGCGGACGTAATAGGAGATATTGATTCTAAAAAAGGTCAAAAAAGAAAAACTGCAGGTTCTATTAGCAAAGCAAGTTCTTTTAAGAAATGGTCCAAGGATGTTGGTCAATTAAAAAGTACTGAGATTCCATCAAAAAAAAAAAATAAAAATTAATTAATTTTTTTTTTAAATTTCAATAGCAAAAAACCTGAAAATAGGAAGGATTTTTCTTCAGGAATACAAAAATAAATCTACAAAAAATTGGAATAAAAACTAATAAAAAAACAAGAAAATTGGTGAATTAATTGAGTTCAAGTCAATCGTATGTCAATCAACTGAATTACAACACTCAACCATTGTTTAAAGTAATTGATACGTTCGATAACAAAATCTATCCAATGAAAGAGAAAGATCCAGATAAATTTTACGAGATTATGAAAGAAACGTACGATCAAACGCATAAATCAAGACTTTCTTCTCAGAAACTAAAGGAATGGTCAGAAAATTTTCCAAATATGATGGATAGGAAGATGGAATCTGAGACGCGTAAATTAAAAAAGAAACTAAAAGACATAAAGAAATCCAGAAAAGCTAAAGAAAGGTTTAAAACTTCCCAATTGCGAAATCGAAACATTATGCAACAATTAGAAAGTATTGGTTATTTTGCGATTAATAAGGATAGTAAAATGGAGAAAATGAAATCAGGATTAGAAAACGACGAAATAATAATAGATATAATTGATGAAATTTCCGACCCGTATGGAGGCGATCATGACATGGTAGAAATCAATTATGACGACCAATTTAAAAAGAAGGTTCAGGAATACGAAGATCGATACAAATACGTTTATTTAGTAGAAGACGTTAAACCAATAGAAGAGAAAAAGGTTCCTAAGAAAAAACTAATTCCTAAAAGAAAACCAATTCCCAAAAAAGAAGAAAAAAAAACTGTCAAAACGCGCGTTAAAAAAGTTAAAGAAAAATTAGTTTCGTCTGTTGTTTTATCGAAAAATCCAATTAAAATAACTCCTGTTGAAAAATTAGAACATGTTAAGCCAAAACCGATTCCTAAGAAAAGGAAACCCGTTGTGAAGAAAAAACCCGTTGTGAAGAAAAAACCCGTTAAAAAAGTTCCAATTCCGAAAAAGAAACCACCTACTAAGAAGAAGCCTATTGTGAAGAAAAAACCTATTAAAAAAGGCGTAATTCCTAAAAAAAAACCTCCAATTAAGAAGAAAACAGTCAAGGAAAGGAAACCTTTACCGAAAGTTAAATCGATGAGAGCAAAAAGGAGAAATAGTCCAATTACTGGTAGATGGACTGCCAGATATAGAACGATTGGTGGGAAGAAAAAAAAGGTTTTGATGCGAAGGTGGAAAGGAAAGATTCAAACTAGAATTGTAAATTAACTTGATTTTACTTGACTATTTTGGAATAGTGGATTTTAAGTTGGGAGGATGAATTAAATGAAAAGTAAAAACAAAAAAATGTGTATTTTTATAGTGTTAATATTTGTGTTAGTTTTTGTTGGGATTGGCATAACAAATGTGAGAAGCCAACCAACTAGGATTGGAGTAATTGCACAATATAATATTCCACTTGCAATTTTTCTTATAAACCCTGTTGTTATATTTTTTATTTGTTTAAATTATAGATGGAAACAAAAAAAACAAGATTTAAGAGAGATTACTATTGTTATTAGTTCTGTTATTTTATTGTTTTTTGTTATAACATTATGGAATTTATCTCAATTCTCGTTGGTGATGTAAAACGGACAAAAGAAAAAATAGAACTCTTGTTTTGTTATGGTTGTTTGTTTTCATGCTTTCAGGTTCAGTTTCAACTTCTTTGTTCACTTCTTTGCTCACTTCTAATATTTTTGATGAAGATGTAGATTTAGAAGCAAGTGATGATATAAACGCTCTATTCAACGGAAAATCGTATCCATTTGAACTAAAAGATGTTTACGATGACGAGAATTATACGAAGATTTATACCGACGCTTACCTACAAACTGAATACGACTTGAATGGAACTATTTTCGAAGACCAAGTTTCCGTTGTAAACAACACCAATTATAAGAGTCCTTCTAACACAGGTGTGACAATGATAAACGGAACTTTTGACGACACCGATAACATGAAAGCTAACGACGATTCTAACACAGAGTTTACGTCTGCTGGTGGAGGTGGTGCTTCAATATATGTCGATCCTGATGGAGATATTACTAAACAATGGTATGCAGATGGAAGTCCTAATCACTTTGAAAATGTGGACGATGGAATTCGTCAACCAAATACCCCAGACACAGGGGATAAAAATAGTGCTGGTCTTGGATACAACAGTAAAATTGACATATATAGTTTTGAAACCGATACTGTTGGTGCGATCAGCCAAGTTGTGTTGTGGCATTACGGTAGAGCATCAACTGGAGAAGATGCCTTCAACTCGATTTATATAGGAGGATCATGGCGGAGCAATGTGTTGTGTGGATTTGTAAGCAAGGGTGGCACTTGGAAATCTCGTACTTTTAACGGCGATTGGAACCAAGCAGACTTAGATAATTTACAAGTTAAATATACTTCTGATTCGAATTATGGTGAGTACGATTACACCTATCTTTACGCTGTTTATTGCGTGATTGTATATACTGAACCAACCGAATTGAATTTTACTATTGATTTGAATTTTAACGAAGTAGACACTTCCAAACTCTTGGCTTTAGATGTTTCGAGCCATCACTACACTAATGTATCAACTGACATTATAGGAAGCATTTACGATTACGATTCAAGTTCTTACACTCAAATGTTTAGCTCTGATAACATAGCAGAAACAGAAAACACTTTTACAGACGAATCTTCTGTAGACGATTACCTTGATGGTTCAGGAAATTTAAGGTTATATTTTACGGGAATTGGTAGTAGTTTTAAATTATCAATAGATTACATTAGGGTTAGATTTTATTACAAGATGGATGTAATAATTTACAAGACCTTTTACATTAACGGTATTTGGCGATATCGTTTTAAACTAATAGGTTCGCTTCATTACACAGATTGGACTGTTTTTGAAGTCGTTGATCCCCCTCCTAACTTTTACGCAATTTCTGAAAGTGATTTGACTACAAGGTGGATATTACAAGGAGCAGAAATTTCTCCTTTTGAAGATTTTCACGATGATTTGACTTCTGGATATTGGGATTTAATAGATGTTAATAAAAAAATTTTTGATGCTTATTTAAGTGAATCTTATTTATTAGATAATAGTTCAATGATAACACCAATAGAAGAAGTTCAATACACAGGCGTTCATTTTGATGTAGGAACAGAGGACGCTACTCCAACAGGTATTACATGTGACGGAACAGATTTTTGGATTGTAGGGGGATTAAACGACGAGGTTTATAAATACACATCAGCAGGAGTTTACACAGGCGTTCATTTTGATGTAGGAACAGAGGACGCTTCTCCAACCGCTTCTCCAACAGGTATTACATGGGACGGAACAGATTTTTGGATTGTAGGGGCATTAAACGACGAGGTTTATAAATACACATCAGCAGGAGTTTACACAGGCGTTCATTTTGATGTAGGAACACAAGCCAATACTCCAACAGGTATTACATGGGACGGAACAGATTTTTGGATTGTAGGGGCAATAAATAGGGAGGTTTGTAAATACACATCAGTAGGAGTTTACACAGGCGTTCATTTTAATGTAGGAACAGAGGATACTAACCCATCGGATATTACATGGGACGGAACAGATTTTTGGATTATAGGAGATACTTCAAACGAAGTTTATAAATATAATTCGACCGGTGATTATACAGGCGTTCATTTTGATGTAGGAACAGAGGACGCTACTCCGATGGGCATTATATGGGACGGAACAGATTTTTGGATTGTAGGGGCATCTAGCGATGAGGTTTATAAATATGAACCTGCATATAACATTTCTAAAAACTATTTTGGTTCTGGATATACATATATGCAAACAAATGAAACGGAATTAATAGGTTTAAAAAGTCAAGATTATGCAACTCATTATAATTTAAGTTCAGGAGATTATTTCGAAGTAGATTTTCAAACAAGTTCTGATTCTCAAATTAATGTAATTTTGTTAAAAGATGGTGAAATTAATGAAACATTAGTTCTTAGTGCTTCTGGAAATACTAATTTTAACAATCAAACAGTAAAATTATCTGTTGATGAATTTGTTGAGTTTGACCAATTAAAGATAAGTTCTACTTTTGAAGACACAGATTATGTTAAAATTTACGATGTAAAAACTTACAAATACACACTTACTGGAGATTATGCTGATTTTCTTGTTGGTTCTAAAGGAAATCGTGAGGTTTATTTAACTCCTGACACTTATAATTTAAGAATTCTTGAAGAAGGAGATGAAAAAGTAAACGAGAATGTCACAATTCCAGAAACAGGAGTTAAAGATTATGTTTACGTTCCAACTGCAACGAAACAATGTCGAATAGCATTTTTTAACCCTCAAGACATACCATTAACATTTACAGATTATCACATTTATGTAAATAGAAGTTTAGGCGGTTCATATAATCTATTTACGTTATTGGAAAATATATTTAGCGTAGATGTTGATACAACAGTTTATATTGAAATAAAAGACAGGTTTAATAATTTAATTAGAACTTATGAAAAAGAAATAACACCAACAACTGATTATCTTGACATTAAACTTGAAGTTTACCAATTGCAAATAAAAAATCTTATGGAACATCAAACTACAGTGTATATTAATGTCACACACATTTATCCATTGTTGTCTGGAGATTCTCTTCATTTTATGTTATCCGAAAATTATTATCAGATTGGATTTTACGACGAATACGATTTATATAAGGATTTTACTATTCATTTAATTTCAAATCAAGCGTATCAATTAAACAGCTCTTTAAAGACGATCTACTTTTCCATGTTTACTTATGATGGATTAGGGATTGATCACGATCTTGTGAGATTTTACATTAATGGTGAGAGAAGAGACTTAGGATTTAATTCCATGTTAGAGGACACTGCTCGTTTAGTTATTTTAGATTTCTTTAACAACACGTTAGCAAACGAGACTATTGATGCTAATGCTTACGATAATTCAGAATACAACCTTTTTGTAGAGATTTATAGTTTAATTATCCTAAATCAATTCACCTACGAAGACATTTTAGTAAATATAACCCAAGTTGGTTCTGGGATTTGGATGGCTCAAATAATTCCTAAACAATTTGGGTTGACTTACAGATTCCTTCCTAATATAGAATATAACATTACGATTTATTTTACAAACGCAACTTTATACGCGTC
>JABUBP010000087.1_pt1 | contig 18940 bp, 13 predicted proteins | sample 7240331 | NCBI WGS metagenome assembly JABUBP01 (sample SAMN07256347, study PRJNA390944) | subsurface metagenome | isolation source: Methane hydrate marine sediment | place: Pacific Ocean: Eastern North Pacific, ODP site 1244 | collected 2002 | reverse complement strand
TCCAAGGAATTAGTCCTCTCCCCGGCCTCCATCTTTCCATTGTCATAGCTAACCTCCTCTAATGTATTATTTTCAAAAAGTGCCCCGCTTCCCAGACTTTACTACGTCAAAATGGTTATTTTCTCCCCAAAACCTCTCCTTAACTACTGATTGATTTCTTTTACTAAAGCCTCTTCATTAGTCTAATATGGCATAAACTACTTGGATATCAAGGCTAATCTCCATCTCGCCAGGGCTGATTGGTGTCTCAGGCGCTGGTGCCACTGGTACTTCTTCATATACGACGCCGCGTATGATGGGCGGAACCTGGATGCCCTCGGAGATGTAAGTTGGCTTTCCCAGAGTAACGTCAGCCAGCTCAGCCAGCTGCTCTGCTTTATCCTTAGCCTCAGCCATCGCCTCTTGTCTGGCTTCTTCGTAGTAGGCTGATGGGTCATCTACGGAAAAATCTATGCTATCTATTCGTGTGAAGTCTCCACCAGCCGCAGCTACAGCGTCAATGATGGAACCAGCTTTATCTATCTCCCTTATCTTGGCGTTTACCTTATTGGTTACTCGATAGCCAATCACGACTTCTTCTTCCTCATCCCTGTCCCATTTTGTTACCTGGCGAATACTAAAGTATTGGGTCTGAATATCCTTTTCGGCTACACCATTATCAGTTAACGCTGCCATTACCTCATCCATGGCTTCTATTGCCTGGGACTGAGCAATAGCCACCGTTGCCGCCTGAACTTCAATGCCTAACCTGAGGGTAGCGATATCAGGAACAGCAGTTACCTTACCTTGTCCAGTGACCCGAATCCCTTCCTGCTGGCTACTTAAATTTAGCTCTTCTATCTCTCCTAGGACAGAACCGTCCGAGTTGCAGCCAGCTAAGCTGACTATCGCCAGCGTTAATATTAGTCCTATAATCAGTAACCATTTCTTTTTCACTTCTTACCTCCTGTATATCCTTTAACCAACAAATATTTATTCTCACATTAACCTACTTCTGCTATATTTTCTTGACCAGCATCCTCCTTCCCAGACTCCTAGGTGTCGCAAGATGACGCGAATACATTTTCCAAAAGGCAAAAGATGCCCGCCTTTACTTGACTGGTGCCTCTCGTTGCTCCGGTAGATATTCGCACTAGTGGCTATACTAAGGCAGGCCACCAAGTAGGTGCTATGAGCACAACCGCGACACTACCCTACTTGCTTACCATTGTATTGACAATCTACCCGTGTCCCTAATCCTCCTGCCCCGAACTTCACAGCTTTCCGACTAAAATGAAGGGGGCACCAACCATCGGTGTCAAATATCGACGCCAACGCCCTCCTTAAATCTCGCACCGCCCTTTTTTGACAATCGAAATTTGGGTCTCCAAAGATTGTTGTCCAGAAAGGTCTCATATTTGACACTTAACACCCCTGTTAGATAGGCTAAACGCATGTGTAAAGGCCAGCCCCGTTGCTTCAGCTTTCTAGCAGTGTGTAGCAAGTGCCAAAAAGTTATCCCATTCATGTCACAGCTCCAAGAATTGATATGCAGCACTAGCTGCTTCAATAATTCAAGTTTACGACTGACAGAAGCTTTTAGGAATTCTCCGTTTGGAGGATTTCAACGAACCAAAAGAATAGTTTTCACAGTAATAGTTTTGGACCCACACCGTAAAGATAGACAAAAGGGGGTTACTAATTCACGGCAAACGAAAATCGGCAAGACTTTCGTCTTGCCGGAACGGTGGTATCATTAAATTTGGGGCAAGCTTTGTTGGACGGCATTATTCGAACAGGCCTTGGCAGCACCCTTTGCCGCCACCTGCGTTCGATTCTTGAGGTGTAGCCTCTCTAGAACATTGCGCAAGTAGTCGTCTCGATATTCACTTCAGCTACTTGCGCGCTCATGGCGTGATATGTCTCCAAGCAATAATCCCTCTGCATAATAGCAAGAATAGCTTTTCAAGCTATTCTCTGAAGCAAAAAAGAGGGCTGGATATCCGTGATAAACAAATATCTAGCCCTTGTTGAATTCCAACTACTACGATAATAACTTCAACTCTTCCCGATTCTGAACATCTTGGTCCCACATTTGGGGCATACACCCTGAGTTGCCGGCCTACCATTCTTCATGGTTATGCTTCTGGCATCTTTCATTTCCTTTTTGGCGCGGCATTTTACACAATAGGCTTGCATTTATCTTCCCCCTTTTAAATTACTGTTTCGGTATGAACGATAGACTATTGATACCCTGGATGTCAACACCGTGATGGAATTAACCCACGTATAACATTAATTATACGCAGACTGGGCGGATGCGAGTTAAACAACTTAGCGTTTTGTGCAATCCACATAATCGGAACGGTTAGAGAGAAACCCTGAGAAGCTGCTGCTGTTGACACTTGTTGGAGCAGATGCTACCCTTTTCCCAAGAGCAGTGGATTTAGCGAACCCTGAGTTTGTTTTTAAGGTACTTGGGCCCAATGTTGACTCTGAATATAAAGCCATATTTGAATGTCTGCCTAGTGCGTTAACGCTTGCGCAATTGTTTTGTCCACTACCTAGCTACAGAGAGGAATAGTATAACATCACCAAAAGTAATACCTTACGGCTCTTGGAAATCACCGATTACATCGGAGATGATTGTTGCTGAAACAGTTGGACTGGGACGGATTGTCATCGATGGTGAGGATATCTACTGGATCGAGACGCGCCCAATGGAGGGTGGCCGGTATGTCATTATGCATTGGTCACCAGGCGGGCAAGTGGCTGACGTTATACCATCTCCCTTCAATGCTCGGACGCTGGTACACGAGTATGGTGGCGGCTCATTCGTAATTGCTAACGGTGCAATTTACTTCTCTAACTTCAGCGACCAATGCCTCTACCACCAGACTTCTGGGTCTCAACCGCGACCAATCACCCCTGAGGCAAATCTTCGCTATGCCGATGGTGTCATTGATCACCGCTGGGGGCGCATGATCTGTGTACGGGAAGACCATACTAATACTACAGGCGAAGTGGTCAACTCCCTAGTGGGCATCAATCTCAATGGTAGTGATGGTGGTCAAGTTCTGGTTTCGGGAAACGACTTTTACTCATCACCCAAGCTCAATCCCGATGGCTCTCACCTAGCTTGGCTTACCTGGAACCACCCAAATATGCCTTGGACCGGAACCGAACTGTGGGTTGGTGAGATAATGGAAGATGGCTCTATTGGTCAAACCGAGCAAGTGGCCGGTGGTATCGATGAATCTATCTTCCAACCAGAGTATTCGCCTGACGGCACCCTATACTTTGTTTCAGACCGGACTGGTTGGTGGAATCTCTATCGCTGGTGTGATGGGCGTATCGAGCCACTATGCGAGATGGAAGCTGACTTTGGGGTACCGCAGTGGCTATTCGGAATGTCCACTTATACATTCGAATCGGCAAGTCGTATTATCTGCTGCTACAGCCAGCAGGGAATCTGGCACCTGGCGAGTCTCAATACACAGACTGGTGAGCTCGAGAAGATAAAGACACCTTATACCTCAATCTCTTTTCTCCAAGCATCGTCTGGTCAGGCTGTGTTTCTTGGCGGATCACCAACTGAATTCAATTCTGTTATTCGACTTGACCTTTCCACACAAAAGCTGAAGGTACTTCGTCGTTCAAGTAAGGCCACTGTTGATACTGACTATCTGTCGATGCCGCAGACAGTTGATTTCCCAACTGAACAAGGGTTGACGGCACACGCCTTCTTTTATTTGCCGAAGAACTGTAACTATGCGGCTCCACCTAATGAGCGGCCACCTCTCCTTGCCATGAGCCACGGTGGACCAACAGGGGCGACTTCCAGCATACTCAACCTGATGATTCAGTATTGGACCAGTCGTGGAATCGCCGTCGTTGATGTCAATTATGGCGGCAGCACTGGCTACGGCCGGGAGTACCGTCATCGGCTACAAGGCCAGTGGGGCATTGTGGATCTGAACGACTGCGTAAATAGCGTACGTTACCTTGTCGCACGCGGTGAAGTTGACCCTAACCGACTTGCCATCAGAGGAGGCAGTGCCGGCGGATATACGACACTCTGTGCCCTTACCTTTCGCGATATCTTTAAGGCTGGAGCAAGTTACTTTGGCCTCAGCGATCTAGAGATCTTCGTTAAGGATACGCACAAATTTGAGTCGCATTACCTTGATTGGCTGATAGGCTCATATACTGAACACCGCGACCTCTACCGAGAACGGTCGCCGATTAACTCCATCGAGCGTCTCTCATGTCCGGTGATTTTCTTTCAAGGACTTGATGACAAAATTGTCCCGCCTAACCAGGCTGAGATGATGTTTGAGGCACTTCGTGAAAAGGGACTGCCTGTTGCCTACGTCCCATTCGAGGGTGAGCAACACGGATTCCGTTGTGCTCAGAATATCAAGCGTGCGCTTGATTCTGAGCTGTATTTCTACTCAAAGATATTCGGCTTTGACTTAGCCGACCCGGTTGAATCAGTACCGATTGAGAACCTATAGGACAATGCTGTGTACTCCCAATAGCAAATCATCAGACGTAACTAATGAGTAGCAGTGAACGGTAAGTACTTAACAATAGGACGGTTTTTTGCATCTATGTTGCAATATTGTATTTAATCATTCTAGAACAACCTAACCAAAATCAGCTTTGACCGTTATTATATATAGTAAGGACACCAGCGCTAACAATGAATCACTGTAGGAGACAATTCAAATGAAGAAGGCATTACCTTTCGTGCTAATCGCAATCATGCTATTCGGACTCGTGGCTTGTACTCAGCCAGTATCGAGTGAGGTGCTTCAATCAGATAAACAACGGGTGACTTCGCCGGTTGCCACTCAAGCTGGTCTGGCAACTCTGGTTGATGGCAACAGTGCCTTTGCCTTCAACCTGTACCAAGCACTAAAAGAAACTGATGACAACCTCTTTTACTCACCGTACAGCATCTCTTTGGCTCTGGCGATGACTTACGCCGGTGCCCGTGGTGAGACGGAGGAGCAGATGGCGAATACCCTCCACTTTACCCTTGAAGATAACCGTTTGCACCCGGCATTCAACTGGCTGGATATCGAACTCGCCAGCCGCGGTAAAGGTGCCAAAGGTAAGGACGATGAGGGTTTCCGACTGCATATTGTTAACGCCATCTGGGGCCAGAAAGACTTAAAATTCCTCTCCGAATTTCTTGATCTTTTGGCTGAGAACTACGGGGCTGGACTAAGGATTCTCGATTTCATGAAAGCTCCGGAGCAGTCTCGAATCACCATTAATAAGTGGGTTAGTGACCAGACAGAAGAGCGGATAAAGGACCTGATTCCAAAGGGCGCTATTGACGAGCTAACACGGCTCGTCCTGACCAATGCCATCTACTTCAATGCTGCCTGGCAATATCCTTTTGAGGAGGATGCTACTTTTAACAGTGCCTTTTATCTACTCAATGGGGATAAGATAACCGTTCCCATGATGAGACAAACGGAATCATTCGGTTATGCTGAGGGAGACAGCTATCAGGTAGTCGAATTGCCTTATGATGGCCGCGAACTCTCGATGTTAGTATTGCTGCCCCAAACCGGCCAGTTTGAGCTATTTGAGGAGTCTCTTAACGCTCAGCGAGTGGACGACATTGTGAAGAACCTGAACACACGGGAAGTCGTCTTGACGATGCCGAAGTTTGAATTCGAGTCTAGCTTTGGCCTGAAGAAGACACTCACCGCCATGGGTATGCCAGTTGCCTTCTCCGCTAGCGCCGACTTCTCTGGTATGACCGGCAACCCGGATCTGTTCATAGGTGAAGTGCTACACAAGGCTTTTGTCTCAGTAGATGAGGCAGGTACAGAAGCGGCAGCGGCCACAGCAGTGATAATGGAATTGACCGCAATGCCGGGTGAGCCGGTTGAGGTTACCATTGACCGACCATTTATCTTTCTAATTCGTGATATTGAGTCAGGTACGATATTGTTTATTGGACGCGTGGTAAACCCGGGTGTGTAGGCTGAGTTCGGATCCCGCAAATCGTACTCAGACCTGTAGGATCAGGCGACGATGATTAGACAACAATGGCTTGTTGTGATAGATAGCAAAAGGGCTGGATATTAAAGAAAGCTATCCAGCCCTTACTATCCTAAATTACCAGTATATTAATCCTAACTCTTTCCGATTCTGAACATCTTGGTGCCACAAGTTGGGCATACACCTTGAGTTGCTGGCTTACCATTCTTCATAGTTATGGCCCTGGCATCCTTCATTTCCCTTTTAGCACGGCACTTCACGCAGTATGCTTGCATTGGAACTACCTCCTTTTTGTATGGAGGATAAGCCACTCCGCAGTGCAATGTCAACAATCTCCTTGAAATTGCACCTGATGGCTAATTGTTACCTCAGACAGACTACCACGCCTTCAGAATCTCCTTGTGCTTTAAAGTGCGTTCCAGTGACGGCTGCATCGTCATGTCGCGAAACTGGGTGATAGCGGAGTCCAGGTGTTGGAGCGCCTGTAGACGGTAAACCCAGCTCACAAGCTCCCTGGCCAGTCTTAGCTGCGTGCGTCTTGATCTGTGCCTGAGAGCAGCCAGATCTTGCCGGATACAGATATGGATAGCTCGCCGCGCGCGACCATCGCACCACCGTCTACGTTGACAGCATAGGGACGGGCGCCCCGGGGTTGCACTCTTAGGCTGCCAACTGTCCGAATGATGCAGCCGTAGCGCTCAGGTTCGCGAAGGATGGCACCCCTTCGTGCCGCCAAGATTTGCCGCAGTGCCTGTGGTAATCCCAGATAGCGCATTGCAATCACCCTGAACGAACCGCTTCCGAGAGACAGGCCCCGTCCCAAAGGCAAATCGGCTCCCAAGTCACCGTTAAGCACCAAGACAGTGACCCAGGTTGCCGTAGCTGTCGTCTCTTCACCTAGGACCAAGGACATTTCTGGTACGCGGCCCAGTACGCGTTGGAGCTGCCATCGCACCATGGCAAGGCCCAAGCCAACAAAGAAAGGGCCTAGGTCGCCCAGAAGCGACCCCAGAACACCCTTGTAGACCTTGATGAAACGGCTCTCTGTGAAACGTGGCACCTCACCGAAAACGCCAAGTCCGCCAAAGCCCACAAGCTTGCGGCGCTGCACTCCACCATCTACCCCGGTGGCCTCCACCGTCAGAATATCGGCGGGAACACAGTTCCCCGTTTCCAGAGCTGCAAGGATAACTTCAACCGCGGCCTCGAGCCGGTCCGGGATGCCAAGTACCTTGCCAACGAGGTCTGCCGAACCCTTCCGCAAAAAGCCCAGCCGGAGATCTGAAGGCACCCTCCCAGCTAAGTGGCACCCTTCCACGACCGCATTGAACGTTCCAGCACCGCCGGCTGACACAATGATACGGCTGCCTTCGGCCACTAGGCGTTGTGTGATATCTCGTGCCTGGGTGTGGCTATCCGCTCTGTGCACGCGAACCGCTCGTGACGTTCGCGATAAGAACGCTGGGCCTATGTGCTGCACCTTCCGCTGGTCCCGGATTGAACCGGACATGGTAGTGGCAATCACTTCGATGGGAGCATGCTGCTGGGAATTGGTACTTTCGACCGGGTTTTCACCCGCTAGGTGGTGGAGCACGCCAGCCACGATGATCTCCACCACTTCCTCTAATGATAATTGGTTAGCACGAATCGTCGTGAGCGGGATGCCGCGCTGCTTGTGAAGCAAAGTGCAGACTCGACCGTAACCGCGGCCCAACTCGCCGAGGAAGGCTGCTGTCTCGTGCACCTGAACAGGTCTCCCGCGGGCGCGGATGCGTCCCATAGCCACCTCAGGATCAATGTCAAGTAAAAAGATGAGGTCTGAGGGTGAGAAGCGACTCAACCCTAGCAAGTTGAGCAACGGCAACTGCCATGCTCGAAGCACGTAGTGCGCCAATCTGCGCAGAGGAATGCGGTCCTCGCCACTCAGGTAGCATATCACGCGCCAGAGTTCTTCGTCATCGTCTGATAAGTCTTCCCTGTAAAAACGAGCGCAGGCCCAACCAGCAACATTGATGAGTGGTTGACCGTCAGTAAGAATGACATCAGGAGGATCATGATCGGTCACATACTGACAAATATGCGCCAGTTCGGCGAGCTCGACTAACTTGAAGTTCTTGTAGAGCCGCTGCCAACGCAAACCTTTAGCGAAACGCCCGAGGAACTTCGCTGAGCGCGAGAGGGGAACGCCGGCGAGCTCACTTATCGACTCGCCCGGTCCACCGTGCAGTATTTGATCTCCAATACCTACAACTCGGACACGATTGGCCAATGCCCTCAGCGTGCCAACAAAGGTGGAGCTCTTCCCGGATCCATCCACGCCCACAACTGCGGCCACAATAGGTTTCTTACTCACAATGCCATTCCTTGCCCTGCCTAAGCTCGGAGGAGTCACCATTGTTTCCTAGCCCCCTTCTTGCGAGTTAAAAGACGGCTCATTGCATCTGAGGGATATCTGCAGACATCTACGGAATAGTATTACTACGCCGCCCAAAAGAAGAAGCCAGCCGACTAGAAACTCCAAACTATGCTCCAGACCATGAAGAGTTAAATAACAAGAAACATGTATTATTATAACATACTAACTTTGCACTTATACATATGTTAGACATAATGACAAAAGTGTAGGTCACTTGCTCAAAAGCCACCCGCGAAAGAAGTAGGTTAGCAGGTTGAAAGCAGCGATTGGTTGACAAGAGATGCTAAGGGTCTTAGAATACGGCTTGTTTAATCGTAACTCCACAGGATCTGCGGCGGTGAGTGAGCTTTCTATCGTGGTTGTTGACGCGATACACAAGACATGAGTTCTAGGTACACTCCACAGAGGGAAGGCTATGACTACCTTGTGTCAGTTACTCCAAGGAGCGGCAGCTGAGTTTAGCTCCAAGACTGCTGTACTCATGCAGCGTGGTTACCGCATAGAGCGCTGGAGCTATCAGTACTTGTGGGAATTCAGCGAGCGCCTAGCCACCTACTTGCGAGGCAAAGGCCTTCAGCATGGGGATTGTGTGATCTTGTGGGCTCCTAACATGCCTGAGTGGGTAGGTCTTTACTTCGGTTGCTTACGCGCTGGCATCACCTTGGTACCTCTGGATGTACGTAGCACACCTGATTTCGTGGACAAAGTCAAGGAGAAGACCAGTGCTAGCTACTTATTCGTTTCTCAAATAAGCCAAGACCAGGGTTCGAAATTTGGCATCCCGATGCAGTATCTGGAAGACCTGCCACAGGAACTGGATGGGGTAAGCTCTGATTCCTCCCTTCCGGCTCCTGCCGAGGAGGACATCGCTGAGGTAATGTTCACCTCGGGAACCACAGGAGAACCCAAGGGAGTGATCCTTACTCACCGTAATATCGTGTCCAATGTGTTAGCCTCTGCCCAAGTTATCTCTATTGCTAGTGATAGCCGTGTCCTCTCTCTCCTCCCCTTAAGCCACATGCTGGAACAGTCAGCGGAGTTGATGACTCTCCTGAAATTTGGTGCCACCGTGGTCTACCCCACCAGTCGCCAGTCTACGGTGATCTTCCGGACTCTAAAAGAGCAGCGTATCACCACTATTGTCCTAGCGCCTCAGATACTCCAACTCTTCTGGAATGCTATCGAGCGTGAGGTGAACAAGCAGGGGAGGGAACAGGTGTGGCAAAGTCTTCTGCGCATAGCGTCTCGCTTGCCCATGAAGTTGCGGAGGCTCCTCTTCCGGTCGTCGGTGCACCGTCAGCTTGGTGGTTGCCTTCAGTTTGTCATATGCGGTGGGGCCTATCTGGATCCAAAGCTGGAACATTGCTGGGAACTTCTGGGCATTCCTGTCTTACAAGGGTACGGTACTACAGAGGCAGCGCCTATTGTGACTGTCAATTCCTTGAAGGAGCGCAGGCTGGATTCTGTAGGAAAGGTACTCCCCGGGCAGGATATAAGCATTGCTGCCGATGGGGAGGTCCTCATCCGTGGCGCTAATGTGACCCCAGGATACTGGCAAGACCCCGAGGCCACAGCAGCAGCATTCGAGGAGGGTTGGTACAGGACAGGGGATCTAGGCTACTTAGACAATGAGGGATACCTGTACCTTCAAGGCCGTAAGAAAGACATGATAGCTCTGGCTAGCGGGATGAATGTCTATGCCCAGGATGTGGAGAAAGTCCTGAAGGGCTGCTCTGGAGTAGAGGACGCCTGTGTGATGGGTGTACCAAGCGGAGAAAGGGGGGTGCAGGTGCACGCCGTGCTATTGCTGAAAGAGGGAGTCACTGAACCCCAAGACATTGTTGAGCAGGCTAATAGGCGTTTGGCAGAGCACCAGCGGATACAAGGGGTTACCATCTGGCCCTTCCCCGAGTTTCCTGTCACCCATACCCTCAAGATCAAGAAACAGGAGGTTCTGGACTACATACTAAGCGGCGCCTTGGCCAAGGAGCCCGCTAGTGTGGTTCCTACTGCGGGGGAGGCTAGCGAGGCGCCTGTGCTGCATCGTCTGCTGGCAGACATGACGAGCATACTGGTGGAGAACATCCGTCTTAATATGACTCTGGGAGAAGACATGAATCTGGATTCACTTGGCCGGGTGGAGCTCTTGGCTGCGGTGGAGTCAGAGTTGGACATTTATGTGGACGAGTCCCAGGTCTCGGCTGATACCACGGTGGAAGAACTACAGGCTCTGCTAGCCTCTGAGGGTGAGGTCTCACGGGAGCAAGGCCACTTGGAGTGGCCATTGAACCACCTTGTCGGTCTAGGCCGTGCCTTCCTCCAGTCATTACTGATCTTCCCCCTCGTGCAGCTAGTGGCTCCCCTCAAGGTGGAAGGCAGGGAGAACCTGAAGGGACTCCGAGGTCCAGTGCTTTTTGCTACCAACCACCAAAGTCACATGGATACTCCTGTAGTGCTGGCCGCTCTACCAGTAAGCTGGCGCCGCCGAACGGCGGTGGCGGCCGCCGCTGACTTCTGGTTCGCCGGGGGTCGTGTTAAGAGACTCTTGGCTACATCTTTGTTCAACGCATTCCCTTTCTCACGCACTGACTCTATCCGTCCTACTTTAGAACACTGCTGTTGGTTACTGGACAGGGGCTGGTCTGTCTTAATATATCCAGAGGGAACCCGTTCCGAGACAGGGCAGATGGCGCCCTTTAAGTCAGGATTAGGACTCATGGCTGTTGAGCTAGGCGTGCCGGTGGTGCCAATCCACATACGAGGTACCTATGAAGTACTTGCTAAAGGCCAGACCATCCCGCGGCGCCGATGCATCCACGTGCGTGTCGGGAAGGCCCTCCAGTTCCCTCTCAAGACTCCATACACCGAGGCTACCAAGGCTCTGGAGGAGGCTGTAAAGGTTCTGGAAGTGCGAAGGGCAAAGTGAGGAAATGAATTTCATGAATATGTTGTCAGTCTCTTAGTAGAGATCCTGTAATTAAGTACCCGTAGCTTGAAGTGCCCGCCTCACTGACTCGTGAGACACACCGTATTCCTTTGCCAGACTTCGGAGACTCTTTTCCTTGTATTGTTTAACAACTTCAAAGCGTACTGAAGGTGATAATTTACCCCTCCAACCCGTATATAGTGAGAGGGGAGCTTGCACCGGGTAGAAGCCATAATCGAGATATTGCATTAAACCCCGAAGCCCCCGGGGTCGCACCTGCTACTTTTTCGTTGACACTTGGGCTTTGTCTTCCTCGGCATCCAGTATTTGATTAGCCCTTCTATAGTTGGCTGGACAATGAAGATAAGGTGGGTTTCTGAAGAGGAGGCGCCAGAGCTGCACCGAATGGTAGCTGAACTTGCCCAGAATGCGCATCTATCTAAGCCTCGTGTTGGTATCTCACAAATAGCTATACCGAATGCGTTCGCTTTCGGTCGAACGCGGCGGGATGGGCGACTTTGTGTTACACAGGGAATCCTGAATCTATTGGGCAGAGACGAACTGAGGGCCGTGTGAGGGGATGGGTGTCACTTTTGCCTATGAGGCAGCGGCACAGCGGCTCATCGTGGATGTCAGAGACAATGTAATCAGGTACCAGCTACACACCCCAAGGAACACCTGGATATCTACGTCTTTCTGACACTAGCATCCTCAAGCAGCACTACAGATTACGAATTTATTTTACCAGACACTCCTCTTCAATCAAGATAAAACCCAACTCACCTTCCTGGCCTAAGTATCTGTTCGGGTCCAAACCCGCATCTTGCCGGACTCGCGATTATCCCACGCATAGTATGGAATAGCGCTGATCTTGAAGCATTTTCGTTGCTCCTTAGCCACACGGTAAAGCTGAGCATCCCAGTCCGAATCATCCACAACGAATGCATCATCGTGAATCACCACCACACCATCGAGCAGGTCTTGTTCGAAGCGTGCCTTGAGCTTTGTATCTTCTGGTAGTACGATCCGATGCAGCGGCACCTTATTGTCCACCTGCTCAAGACAATAAACGAGAGGACCTCTCTGTATTGCCACACACCCGATGTCCTCACGCACCTCCGGATGTGCCCTCACAAGTTCAATGGGCATAGAAAGACTCAATTCGATGCAGTCACCGGCCTTCCATTCCCGCTCTATTCGAAGGTACCCATGCTTCGGTTGCAACGATTTCGCCTCCATTCCGTTGACCCTGAGACTAAACTCGCGACACCAAGCGGGAATTCGTAGCTTCAGCCCGAAGGATGCCGGAGTTCCTGGTTCCACTGCGATTATGACCTTTCCGTCCCACGGATACCGCGTGTCCATACGTAGACCCACCGTCTGTCCAGCAACGTGCAGAGAGGCTGATCCTCCGACGTACAGATGCACTATGGCATCGGTCTCGCTCTGGGAGTATACATACTTACCCAGGGATGCGATGAGACGCGCGATATTGGGTGGGCAGCACGCACATTCAAACCACTCCTGGCGATGATGATTACCGAGACTTGTCAGCGGATTCCCATAGAAGAACTTCTCACCATCCAGCGACACTCCGCTGAGAGCTCCGTTGTAGAGGGCACGCTCCATTACGTCCGCATAGTGCCCATCGCACTCGAACTGCAACATACGGTGTGCCCAGAACACAAGGCCGACCGCCGCACAAGTCTCCGCGTAAGCCGTTTCATTTGGCAAGTCATAGTCTTCCGTGAACCCCTCGTTGTACCTCGATGGGCCGATGCCGCCGGTGATATACATCCGTTTCGAGGTCAAGTTGTTCCAAAGGCGGTCGCAGGCTGTCCGCAGTTGCTCATCACCAAACTCGGCTGCCACATCAGCCATGCCAGAGTAAAGGTACATTGCCCGAACGGCGTGGCCCACCGCTTCGTTCTGCTCGCGGACCGGCTTGTGTGACTGGTTATACTCATATGTTCCTGCCCAAAATTTGGTGGGGTCCTCTCCTCGCTCTGTTGCTTCGCGGTCATAGTAGTGAGGCTGTTGACCGCGTTCGTCCACGAAGAATTTCGAGAGAGTAGCATAGCGCCTTTCTCCGGTGACTTGATAGAGCTTGATGAGTGCCAGTTCAATCTCTTCATGTCCGGGATAGCCTGGTTTTTTGCCGGGTTTACTGCCAAATAGCGTGTCAATATAGTCCGCGTAACAACAAGCAACGTCAAGGAGTGTTCGCTTACCTGTTGCCTGGAAATGTGCCACCGCCGCCTCAAGCAGATGTCCCGCACAGTAAAGCTCATGCCGGTCACGCAGGTTCGTCCAGCGCTTCCCCGGTTCGACAACAGTGTAATAGGTGTTCAGGTAACCGTCGGGCTGCTGAGCCTTCGTAATCAGCCCGACCAGTCCATCGATGAGCGAGTCAAGTTGCGAATCAGGATGTGTTGTAAGCGAATAGCTGGCTGCCTCAATCCACTTGTAGATGTCAGAATCCCAGAAGAAATGCGGTACCGGCTCTTTGCCGGGTTCCCAGCCTAATTTCAATGAATCCATTCGGCCTGTCGCCTTGAACATTTTGTACTCGTATGGAATTGTCCGCTCCCGGTTAATCTCTATCCGCGGAGCCCAAAATGAATCGTCAATTGTGACGTTACCCAACTGGGCTGGTGTAAGTTCTTTCTTTATCATCTTCGTTAGTTCACCCCCCTTAACTACAATTGTGCGTCGTCAGCATTTATAGCACAGCCGGGGATATAAAAGAAGAGGGAGGGAATTCAACCCCATCCCCTCATCCTTGCAGGGTGCTCACTCCAATCACCTCTAGAAGCTCCCCTTCCAACCTTAATTTCAGGTGGTTGCGAAACCTGAATTTTTGATTATTCAATCACCCACTCCGCAAGAAGCTTATTCTCTGTTGGAGGAGTTTTCGACGTGTATGCTATCTTTAGGCCACTTGCCCCTTCTGGAATATTAAAGAGCATCTTACCCTCTATTTCATCACCTACGTGGAGGTAGGGTGGGGTTAGTATAGGATTCTCTCCGAGGTACTGGTGATACAAATACGTGTTACCCTCGGAATCGGATATGCTAAATCGCTTCTCCCCCTCAAGTCTCCTCCGCCTGTTGCTCACATTTTCGATTTTAACAGTGATAATGAGGAAGGACATACCGGGGCTTGCTTCCTCAGTGGCCATACTCTCTGAAGCCTCGTCATAGTACTCGTAGCTATCAGTTACGATTAGCTCTGATATGGTCACTACTACCTCTGATGATTGGAATGTTTCTCCAATGCTGAGAGTGGCAACCCCCTCCTCTTCCTCCTCCTCTTCTTCTTCCTCTTCTCCCTCTGGTGCTGCCGGACCGCAAGATGCCAACACTAAAGCTGCCACTATTAACCAGCTCATCCCCAGCCATACAATTTTCTTTTTCATTTTCGTTAGTTCACCCCCCTTAACTATAATACTTGCAAAGAGCCACCTTACCTCCCAGTAAATTAAATTGGGGGGTGGGGAATTTAACCCCGCCCCCCTTTTTGCTTCGGGCCACTAATCCCATATCACGCATTGCCCAAGCTCTGTCGGTGGTAGCTGCTGCTACCTAATACCCCAGGTCTGCTTTCAGGTCCTGGTCAATCCAGATGCGGGCATTAATGTGAGCATTTCCCCAAGCACTCTCATTAAGCTCACCATAGTAATTCTTTACCCACGGCCACCAACAGAGTAGCTGACGCGGAGCACCAACGTCTATATAGGGAACATCATCAAGCCCAATTTCAGCCAGCTCTTTAAACATGAGGTTTCGGGCAGCTGCATCAGCCGTTCCTTTCGCTTCATCATACAGCGCCGTATAATAGTCGTTGTCATAAACAGAGACGCTCTGCCCCGGGTAAAACATAGCTCGCAATACAATTAGCGGAGGCCAGTTTTCGTGGGTTCTGGTCATGACGTCATAGCCCACGCGTTCGGTAGTTAGCTTGGCTGCGGCGACTGCCTCCATTACCTCCGTCTCAACCGTAACGCCAATTTCACCCCACATGTCTTGAACCAGAGCTGCCATCTCTATCCCGACGGGGTCATCGTTGCTAAGAAGGAAGAAAAGATTAATCCCATCGGGGTAACCCTCATCAATAATCATCTGCTTTGCCGTCACCGGGTCATAGTCAAATAGCTCTCGGGTTGCCGCCGGAAGCTCGTCAAATGGGGTAAGGGCTGGATTTAAAGGCCAGCCATACAGCTCGGCCTCAGTGAACAGGGCTTGCGCAATGATTTCCCGGTCTGTGCCAATCATCAAAGCTCGCCGAATCTCTTTATTATCCAAATACTCGGCGTTAACCCTCAACACTATAAGCCTCGTCATAACGCTTGTTATTTTTGTTTGTATCAACTCAGGGCATGTTTTGGTTAAGGTGTCCTCGTACCGCAAAGGAACCTCCGCCGAGAACCCTCCCATGTAGTCAATCTTCCCCGTCCGCAGGGAGGCTATTCGCATAGATTCTTCGGGTATGATGGCATAGATAAACTCGTCTATAAACGGTATTTCATATTCCACGCCGTCGATGGTCGTCGTGTCCCAGTAAATAGGATTCCTTTCGTAGACAAAGGCAGAACCGACGATATACTCCTTCAACATAAATGGTCCGGTGCCAACCAGGTTGTCCCAATCAGAAGCACCGGCTTCTACCACTTCTTCACAATATTGTGCATTGCTCCATCCTGTGGAAATCAGCCACTGCCAATCAGCATTGAAGAAATTGGTGGCAACAACACACGTGGATTCGTCCTCGGCGTATATGGAGTCTATCCAGTCATAAGGATAAAGCATCCAGCCCCCCGGTGTACCATCCTTGAAGCGGTTTAGGCTATATGCAGTATCAACGGCAGTATATTCCCTCGATTCCATTACGTGTTCTTTGCCCACCGCCGCCCAATAGACCCCCGGACGTATGTGGTAGGTTATCTTATCAGGAGTAACATCCCAACTTTCGACCAAATTGCCTCTACAGTACCCTTCGGGTACACCAATGGTTCCTCCAAAGGCATATTCATTGGTGCCTCTCGGCCCATACTGCTCAAAGTCTCCCGTTATTAGGAAGTCTAGAACGGGGGCGGCGTAGTATATTGTGTTAGCTACAGCATCATCCATGTCCGCACTTGTTGACTCCCCCCACTGGTTTGCTAGAATGAGCGTCCCACCACGTTGTGGCGCACCTACTACTGGCTCTTCCTCTTCTTCCTCCTCTTCTTCTTCCTCTTCTTCCTCCTCTTCTTCTTGTTCTCCTACTACCTCTACCTCACCACAGGAGGCGAGCACTAAAGCTGCCACCAACAGGAAGCTCAACCCCAGCCATAAGATTTTCCTTTTCATTTCTTAATCACCCCTTTCTGTTTTTAATAAGCGATACCGACCGTTAATTTCATTTACTCTCACATTTTGCTCTCCTTCAACCCATAAGATTTTTTTACGTTATTAGTAGCTTATTTTTACTATAGTTTCTTCTTACTGCTTTGTCAACCCTTCTGGAGCGCTGGGCTCACTTTTTACGGCGGCTTCTTTTTTCGCTCTCACCCCATAGCGCCCGACACCACCCCTCAACCTCGGGTCTAGCAAGTCTCTCACCGCATCGCCAAACATATTTATACCATATACCACAGTACTCAGGGCAAGGCCGGGCCATATAACCATCCATATTGACTGTTCCATGTAGGTGCGCCCGGTGCCACTAAGCATACCTCCCCAGCTGGGCTCCGGGGGAGGTATGCCAAAGCCGAGGAAGCTCAGGGCAGCCTCAGTTAGAATCACCCCCGGCACAGTTGTTGAAAAAAGGATAATTATGGGTGCCATAATATTGGGCAGGATGTGCCGGGTAAGTATTCTGCGGGTGGGGCAGCCAATAGCCACCGCCGCCTCCACATACACATTCTCTTTAATGGCGATAACAGCGCTTCTTACCAGCCTTGAACCGGTGATACCATACCATAACCCCATAACAATGATTAACCCTGGCATACCTCGCCCAACGAGAGACATTATGACTATAAGAATAGGTAGCCAAGGCATGCACATCCAGGCATCAACGAACCTCTGCACTACCAGGTCAAACTTACCACCGATGTACCCGCTCAGAATACCTATAATTGTGGAGAGAAGCGTAGCCAGAGCAGTGGCCGCCAAGCCTACAATCACCGAGATACGAGCCCCGAGGATGACACGACTGAGCAGGTCTCGCCCCAGGTGATCTGTGCCCAACCAGAAGCTGGCTGATGGTGCATCCAGGAAAGGTCCCACCCGGGTTTCGTTCATTCCATAGGGGGCCAGGAAGTCGGCAAAAAGGCCGGTGAAAAGCAGAAGCAGGGTTATAACCCCACCTGCAGTACCCAGCGGCTTCTCCTTCACCAGCCTTATGAAGAATCCGACCAGCCTGGAGTGCCTCTTCCTCTCGGCTACTCTCCCTGATGAGCTATCGGCCACACCATTATCCCCTTTTTTTAATTTTTCTTTTATTTATAATGGATCCTGGGGTCCAAAAAGCCATAGGTCAGGTCAACCATTAGATTGATGAACACCATCCCGAATCCCAAAATGAGCATTATTCCGCTAACTACCGTGTAGTCTCTGCCTAGGGTGGCGTTTACCAATAGGCGGCCCATCCCGGGCAGGCAAAATATCTGCTCTATGATAACCGCGCCCCCGATCATAACCGGCATCTGAAATCCTATTACGGTGATTACCGGGATTAGCGCATTCTTCAGGGCATGCCTTATGATGACCACCCTTTCCCTGAGTCCCTTTGCCCAGGCCGTCCTGATATAGTCCTGCCTCAGTACCTCCAGCATCATGGTGCGGGTCATCCTCATGGTCATCCCCGACATAGCCATGCCCAGAACGATAGCTGGCACTATGAACATTTGTAGATTACCTATTGGGTCCTCAGTAAACCGGATAAGCATTATGGGTGGCGACCAACCCCACCATTTTGAAGGAAAGACTATTACCATCGTCGCCACCCAGAAGCTGGGGACGGCGATACACATTATGGCAAAGCTGCGGGCTATATAGTCACCCCAGGTATCCTGCCGTAACGCCGAAAATATACCTATAGGCAGCGCTATTAGTTGGGCTACTATTAAAGCCAGGAGGCCAAGTTCAAAGGTTACTGGCCACCTAGCGCCTATTTCCTCGGACACGGAGGTGGTTCTCACCAAGGAAGTCCCGAGGTCACCTTGGAGAATACCACTGAAACTGCCGTCCTCGCCGGGCCAAATTCCTATCCAGCGTCCATACTGGGTAAAGACTGGCACGTCCAGCCCCAGCTCCTTCTCAACGGCGGCCCTGTCTATTTCGACAAAATAACCACCTTGCGCATACTGGGCTATTATCGCGTCTACTACATCGCCTGGAATGAGGCGTATTAAGAAGAAGATTATGAGGCTGACCAGAAACAGGGTGGGTATGATTAGCAGTAACCTTCTGATTATATAAGCACGCACACTACTCCCCCTCACCTGAAAAAGGAATTAAATAGTTGTAGCATAACTCCCTATCCTTGTCAATTCCCTGTACCAATAGCTGTTCTGAGCTTCGGTATTAGCTCGGAACCCACGTCCAAA
>JABUBP010000086.1_pt1 | contig 18969 bp, 33 predicted proteins | sample 7240331 | NCBI WGS metagenome assembly JABUBP01 (sample SAMN07256347, study PRJNA390944) | subsurface metagenome | isolation source: Methane hydrate marine sediment | place: Pacific Ocean: Eastern North Pacific, ODP site 1244 | collected 2002 | reverse complement strand
CGTTTAAAGTTCTCCTATACAATTCTCTTAATTCTTTATTCAAATTCAATCAACCTCTTTTTTAATTAATTCTAAATAATTAGGATAAAGCGTTGAAAAAAGTCTTTGAGAGATTAGATTTCTATTTTCTTCATTTTACAAAATCAAAAAATAAACTAATGTATCTCAAATCTCTCCCTCATATTGGAGATATTACGAAATATCACCTGGCCAGAAATTTGGGTTTAAATTACGCAAAACCAGATCGTCATTTAGTGAGAATTTCTAATCTTTTTGAACATACGAACGTTCAAGAATTATGTAAAAAACTCTCTATTTTAACCGACGATCCAATTGGTTTAGTTGATTTAGTTTTGTGGAGATTTGCAACGCTTTATCCTAATTATTTAGAATTAATTAAAAAAGAGGTTGATTGAATTTGAATAAAGAATTAAGAGAATTGTATAGGAGAACTTTAAACGAAAAATGGATACCCTTATTAAAAAAGTGGCACGAAAAACCGGATTTAATTAAACTTGATAAGGAATTAACTCAAAGATGTCCCTTTTGTTATGAAGCCTCAAACAATCATAGCTATTCTATACAATGTTATGAATGCAAAATAAATCCTAAAATCTGTTGTCTTTGGGGAAGAGGGGGACATTTTGCTAATCTTGTTAGAGCTTCTAATTACGGAAAATATCTAAAGAAAATGATAAGACTACTAAAAATTGAGAAATTTAAATGTATATTTAAAAGAGGCTGATTGAATTTGAATAAAGAATTAAGAAAAGGAAGTGAGAGAATTGAAAATTAAAGAAATTAAAGATTTTATCTCAAAACACACATCAAACAAAAGATATAAAACAATGTTTAAAATAATGAAATATTTAACACCACAGCTTAACGAAAGATTTTCCAATGCCAATAAAAAAGTTACAAACACTCCAAGACCAGCAATTACAATGATAAAAAAGAGATATGGGAGTGTACCATTAACAGGAGTTGAAATAGGCGTTCAAAGAGGTGATAATGCTCAAAATATATTAGATGAATTAAATATTAAAAAATTGCATTTAATAGATGTTTGGGATTTAATGTCGTTTAATAAAACACAAGAAGGTCATAGTCTTGTACATCGAGACCATATTAACCTCGCAAATCATTATGGCCATCCGTTTAAAAGAAGTAAAAAATATCTAAATATAAACAATTATAGTTATGTATCGAATAGGTTTAAAGACAATAAAAAAATAAAACTAATAAAAGGCTTTTCTAATGTTGTAGTAGAACAGTTTCTTGATAACTCGTTGGATTTTGTATATATTGATGCTAACCACAGTTATAAAACGGTATTAGAAGATATTTCAATATGGGCAAAAAAAGTAAAGACCAATGGCGTAATTAGTGGACACGATACGCATCTAATAGATGTATTACAAGCCGTAATTGATTATTCGATAAAAAACGGTAAACATTTGATAATTGAACATCCAGATTGGTATTTTATAAAACTACAGAAAATTAAAGATGAAATAAATTATAAAAAAATTATTGACCAATTAAAGATGGATATAAAAAAGAGGGTTAAAGATATTGAGTTATGATGAAAATATAGATTTCGATATTGAGATTATTGAATGTGAATTTAAGGATTCTTGTCAAAAACATTCAGAACTTTGTTTTAATGAATATAAAGATGTATGCTCAACTAGATTTGTATTATTGCTAAATAAACTTTTAAAAGATCCTGAAACGGAGGTTACGCGTAAATTATGAGCGAAAAGAAAATGAATGAAAAAGAGAAGGAAATTATGTGGTGGGAATGTCCTGAATGTGGATGGTGTCCATCGGATATTACAGACATGGATTCTCCAGAATTGTTTTATTATGTTGAAAATAATAAAGCCATCCCTATTAAAGAGGGTTGGATAGAAGTGCGTAATGAGAATAAAGGTTCATTGACATATACATTTAAAATGAATTTAGAGCTTTTAAAGGAAATTATGAAAACTAAAAATACAGGAATCTATCCAAGACGAATAAATGGATCTTCATGTTATGATTATTGGTCAGGGGCTTCTGGATGTTCTTGGGATGAAATTCATAAATGCCCTAATTGTAATGAAGAGTTTGAATTTGGTAATTCCACTATTTAGAAAAAATATACAATATGAGAGAATGAACCAATTATGAAAAAAAGAGATTGATTGAAAAATGGTATATTTAACGAGCATGTTATATTGGTATCCAAGAATAAAAGACTTAGAAATTCCTCAACCTAAAACATTAATCTATAAATTATCTGAAAAAGAACTTAAATACTTTCATAACGAGCAATTTCCAGAAACCCTTAGTAAAAATATTAAACCTATTATTTCTAAATTCTCGTATCCTTTTTTCGTTAGAACCGATTTTGCTTCAGGTAAACATGGCTGGGAAGACACCTGTTTTATTGAAAATAAAAGAAAATTATCTCGAAATATTTTTGAAGTCGTAGTTGAAAATCTTATCGCCGATCTTTTTGGATTCCCTTTTAAGGCTTTAGTTTTTAGAGAATACATCCCATTAGAAGCAGGGTTTAAAGCGTTCTATGGTAATATGCCCGTGGCCAAAGAAAGAAGGTATTTTATTAAAAATGGACAAGTCCAATGCCATCATCCTTATTGGCCTAAAGACGCAATAAGAAGGCCAAATAACGAGAACTGGGAAAAGATTTTAGACGAGCAGAATAATGAAACTGAAAAAGAAATAGAACTACTCTCAAAATATTGTTTAATGGTTGTGGATAAACTTGAAGGATATTGGAGCGTTGATTTTGCGTATGGCCAAGATAAGAAATGGTACTTAATCGATATGGCCGAAGGAGAACACAGTTTCCATTGGTTAGAATGTGATTTTTGTCCTGTAGAAATGAAAAAACAATATAGTAGAGGTTGATTGAATTGAGACAGAAATTAGCAGAGAAATTTAAATTAAATCAGAGAGAGAAATATAAATTAAATCAGAGAGAGAAATATAAAGCGACCTTCCAACGATTTGGTATTAGAAATGGATATAAAGGGGATATTAAAACAGTTTTATTGTCTGATGTTATAGACCAAGCCCATAAATTAGTAACTTCGCATTTATGGTTAGACTGTGGTAAACAATTTGACAAGCTACTGTTAAAAGAGGGAGACTTTATTCAATTTTACGCTAGAGTAAAAATCTATGAAAAAGGATATCAAGGATACGATGGGTTTGGAGAAAAGGGGTTCCCAACAATTGATTATGGTCTTTGTTATCCTTCCAAAGTTGCAAAATTAAGCCAAAAATATATTATAAAAAAGAGGTTGATTGAAATTTGTATGCAATTCCAAGAAAGAAAAGAAAAAGTAAATCAATAGAAAAATCATCAAAATTATTTTCAAAATATTTAGAAAATCAAGATTATAAAAAAGCAGCATCAATTGTTTTTTGGTGCGTTTTAAAAGAATTTGCTCAAGAAGGAATAATAAATGCTTTAGATCACTGTAATTCTTTCTATGAAAGAAAAGAATTAAGAAGAGGTTGAAAAATAGAAATGCTAATTAGGAAAAAACCAGTTGCGAGTATTAAAATTGATAAAGAGGACCATATTAAAATCGAACATTATTCTGATGGAAAGAAAAAACCCTGTATATATTGCGGAACATTAACTAAAAAAAGAATTTTGGGTTTACCAGAATGCGACGAATGCGTTGAATACGGTTATGAAAAATGTAGTGAATGTGAATACGGTTTTAGGGCATCCACATTTCATTGCAATGGAAACGATTTAGAAGATCATTATACCTTTTATACAGCCTGTGCAATGAGAGATTATTATTTTAAATTACGAGACAAACCTGATTTTGATAGTAAACCTTCTGCTTGGCCTATATCTCCAATAGAAAGAAAAAAATGCTTTAAGAAAAAAGGAGCTGAATGAATTTGAGCAAAAAAGTAGAATATTTATTCATCTGTGTTAATGGATGTGGGGGGTTTAAACCCGAGGCAATGAATATTGCTTACCGTCATTACGATCCCACTCTTGTATGTCCTAATTGTGGTCGTTGTGAGTGGTATATAGAACCTAAAAAGGTTGAGCGCGAGGAGAATCCGAGATTATGGTGTACTAAATGCGATGTTGATATGGTTAAAAAAGGGATTGCGCTAGATTGCCCCGAAGACGGGCTTTTCTACCAATGCCTTTCTTGTAATTATAGAATTGTAATCTTTAAAAAAAGAGGTTGAATAAATTGAGAAAAAGGAAAAAAAAAAAACAAATTGAATGGATTTCATTCCTTTCAGGAATGCCTAAAAAACAAGTAGCTAAAGAAATAGAAAAAGATTTGTCGATTGCCTATGATAGAATGGAACGAATGACAGAATTGAGTCAAGAAAAAACCGATAATGAATTCGCTGAATGCGATATGATGTCAGTAGGAAGTATCCCTATTCCTAAAGAAGATTTCAGTTTATTTTCTCAATATAGTGACATTAAAGATGATGAATTGGAGGTTACGCGTAAAAAATGATTGCTTGGAACATATATCTAAAATATGGAAATTTTAAATCTACACATGGAATAGAACTACCATTTAAATGGGAGTTTGATAGATTAGAAACGGAAGAAGGAGATAAGGTAATTATTCTTACTTCAGTTTTATCTGCTTGTCTTTTAAATGATTTAATAGTTATTCATACGGTACATCCTAAAGAATTGGAAAAATATGCTAAAGCTATCTATTATCCTCAAACAAATCTTATTGAGAAACAGAGTGGAGATTTAGGAAAATATATCATCTATGATGATGTTATTACGACTGGAAAATCTATATTAAAATGCATTGAAAAAATTGGCTATGCTCCAGAGTTTTGTTTATGTATAATTGACAGAAGATTTGAAACCCAAAAAGAGATTTTAAATCTCTCTCAAAATTTAAAGGTTATTTCAATAAAAAGAGATCTTTTAGGAGGATTTTAAAAAGTTGAAAGAGCAAATCGTTTACGATATAGACATGGATTTTGATAACAAGAATGGATATCACACCTATTCCCGTGAATGTGGTCATACAATTTCTATGTGTCCAATATTTACATTAGAAAATCATCCTAATTTCTATGAATTCGTAGAATATTTTATCCATTGGCAATTATGCGAAAGAATTTGTATAGAGACTAGAATCCACAAAATAAAATCAAAATATAAATGCTCTAGTGAATATTGTCCTATGGAAATTCCAGCTCTATTAATGCTTGGGTACTATATCGATGGCAATTATTATTTATTTGATCCTTTAAGTTATGAAATAACGATTATAGAAGAAGAGATTGAGTGAGGTTGAAAGCAAACGACTAATTTAAAGGTACATAGTAAAATGTTTACAACTAACGAATTGGGAGAATATTGGCAATCGCATTGCATCGTTTGTTTGGGAGATGTATATGCGTTTAGGGATGACGAAGTTCATTTTTTATTCCAAGACGATTTGAGCGTTTTAATTGGACAACCCATTTGTAAAACTTGCTATAACGATCTAAAAGATAAAATTCCCGAACACATAGATTTGATAAAAAAAAGCGAGATTAAAAGAAGCGTATTAAAAAGTTTACCTGAGCAAATATTTGATAACATCGAAAAAACTCACCGGCCTCCTAATGATCAGAAAAAAATTATGGATTTTATTTACGAAAACAATCCTTACGACTTTAATTTCTGCGTTCGATGTAAAAAACCACGTAAAACGGATCATACTCTAACCGCAAACGATTTGCGAGATATAGGGTGTAATATTAAAGGGAATTGGGTGTGTCTTCCCGTCTGCTATTTTTGTTATCACGACCATCTTAATTATAAATTAAAAGGTGTAAATGAATAATCAACTTAAATCAAAAAATAGTGATAATTGCCGGATGTAGTCAGAAAAAATTAAATTGTGCTGCTCCAGCAATAGAACTAAATCAAGGGCAATTGTTCAGATCTATTAAAAAACTAGCTAAAGCTCATAATTTTGATCTTAAAATTTTATCGGGTAAATATGGCCTCTTAGATTCAGATCAAATTATTTCTCCTTATAATCAAAAAATTAGGACAAAAAAAGACGTCTTAAGAGTTAGAAGGATAATTACCCCTAGGCTAATTGAAATTCACGATTATTACGATTTAATAATAGTAATTTTAGGAAAAAAATATTTAGAAGTTATAGAACCTTTAATCGATAATAAATTTCTAATCCTTTACGATAGAAGGGGAATTGGAGGTTATCTTTCTTTATTTTCGAAATATAATAAATTACCTAAAAATCAATTGCTAAAAGAATTAGAGAAGTTTAGAGTAAGAAAATTTCAACCTGAAATCTATCAAAAAGAAAGAATCGAGGTGTAAATAAATAAGGGTTTTAGATTTGTTTTGTGGCGGAGGAGGCGCATCAATGGGGATGCATCAAGCGTTAGAGGACGCAAATATTTACCACGAAATAGTAGGATACGACATTAGAGATATGCCGGAATATCCTTTTATTTTTAAAAAAGCAGATGTATTTAGTTTAAAGCTAGGATACTTAAAAACATTTGATTTTATTTGGTCTAGTCCTCCATGCCAAATGTTTACTTCTATTAATAATATAAATAAGAAATTAGATAGATGTTCTGATTGGATAAATTTGATTCCAGAAACCAGAGCCTTATTATTACAGTTAAATAAACCTTTCGTTATAGAAAACGTTCCAAAAGCACCACTAAGACGCGATTTAATGCTATGTGGAACAATGTTTAATTTAGGCGTGTTCAGGCATAGGATTTTTGAAATTAATGGTTTCGTATGTTACCAACCAATGCACCCCAAACACAGAGGTTTTATTGGAGACGGGAAATATTTTCAAGTCGTTCGAGGTCCAATGTTTAAGAACAAACAATTTCAAAAAAAACATCATAATTTTGAAAAATGGAAAAAAGCTATGGACATAGATTGGATTTCAATACCCCAAACAAAAGTACTACCTAAAGGACATCCTTTAGCAGAAGCGATTCCTCCGGCCTATTCTAAATTTATAATGAACGAATTTCTAAGAAAACATCCAACTATTTTAGATTATATTCAAGAATAAAAGAGCGTGAAATATTAAATCAAAGAAAATGAGTGAATTGAAATTGCATAAACCAAAAATAGGACTATTTGATATAGATTCAGTAATACCTAATATAGCATTGATGAAACTAAGCGCGTATTATAAAAAATGGAGTTATAAAGTAGAATTTTATTCTCCATTGTTTCACAATAAATATTGGTTAATTTATGCCTCAAAAATATTCAATTATCCCTGTCCTAATGATGCTTATTTGAGAGATGATATGATTCTTGGAGGTCCTGGTTTTTATTTTTCAGAAAAATTCAAAAAAAAATACCATGTTATAAAAGAGTTGCCAAAAGAGATTGACCACATTTATCCTGATTATGAACTTTATCATTGTGATTTTGCATTAGGATACATTACTAAAGGATGTATTCGAGATTGTGAATTCTGTATAATTCCTAAATTGGAAGGGAATATTTATAAGTTTGCAGAATTAGAAGAGTTCTGTAAAGATCAAGAAAAAGTAAGATTATTAGATAACAATATTCTGTCGTATAAAGATCATATTATAGAACTTAAAAAATTAAGAGACTCAAGAAAAAGAATTGATTTTAATCAAGGGTTAGATATACGCTTAATTACTTCTGAGAACGCTAAACTATTACATGAAATTAAGAGATGGAAAGGTCTACGACTAAGATTCGCTTTTGATGATCCTACTCTCAAGAAAATTATTAAACATAAACTAGATATACTCAATAATGCAGGAATCTCAAATGGAACAATTCAATTTTACGTTTTAATTGGCTTTAATACAACACATCAAGATAACTTAATGCGGGTAAACTTCTTAAGAAGAAAAGGGATTGATGTGTTTGTAATGCCTTTTAATAAGATGGATCCATATCAAAAAAGTTTTGCAAGATGGGTCAATCGCCATTATCATAAATATCAAACATGGGAAGATTATATTTCCAATAAACCACTTTTAGCCGAGGTGTAAATAAATACCCAAATCTAACAACAAACCAGACGCGGAGATAACCGGAGAAAAGGAAGTAAGGGGAAACCCACCAGCAACCTCCCCTGCTTCCAAACAAATTAGTTTAGAGATCAAATGTGAGTGTGGCCATACTTGGACTTATAAACCTAGAGACTCAAATAAGATTCCAGAAAGACCTCATTCAAAATGTTCGAAATGCAACAAATGGATCAAGATAAAACGAACGAAATTGATCAAATCTAGCAATTATTTGCAATTGCCCATTGTGAAAAAGTGTAGAGAAAAAATTGCCCATTGTGGAAAAAGTGTAGAAGAATTGCCCATTCTTAAAATTCTTAAATACTTAGATCAAGGGTTTTACGCTCAGGAGATCGCCCGAAAAGGCTTACTCTCAGCTAAAAAATTGTCCAGAATTATTAATCTATAAAAAAAACGGGGCTTAATAACACAAACCCATGCTTTTCCTAAATTTTACCAATTAACAAAAATTGGAAAAGTTTTTTTAGACCGGGGCGAGATATCCGAGAAACCGCTCCAAAATGAAATAAATGAAAGAGAAAATTTACCAGATTGGGTAAATCAAATAAGAATTCATAAATTACGCTTTAAAGACAAATTAATTAGCAAACCAAGTTGGTTGTATCGAATTAAGAAAGAAGGATATTATAGTGGATTATATGTTAAACGAATAGAATTAACCAATTGGACCAAATTTATTATTATATTTAATTATCAAGATTTTAACGGTTTAGAGAAGATAGAAGTTTGTAATAAAGTAATAATTTACAACTTCAATAGAAAGAGATTTGGGCAATTTGTTAATTCAAAAGAAAGTTTAATAAATTATATTGGGGCTAGAATTAACGATTGTAAGAAAGCTCGAATTCTCCTAGAACAAAGCGGTTTTGAAATCGATTCTCGAGATCCTATTTTTTGTCAGAATCCTCATTTTGCGATCGCATCAAAAGGAGATCCAATTGCAATAGGCTCTTTAGGTCAGGATCTAATTCTAACCGTTAAAAAACATAGTGAAATCCGGGAAGTAGACGATTCTCCAAAAGATGGGGGCGAGGAAGAAACTGACGACATAGAAAGGGCTAAGTCTTATTTCGATGTTCCTGACGAGGTTACGCGTATTAAAAACGAGATCTCCGAAATGAAAAACGCAATAAAAGAGATCGCCTCGGGTTTCAAAACGATGGCAAAAGCCTTTAAATTAATGGCAAATCAACCGGATAAAACCGTTCCAATTACAAATCCAGAAGGGATGTTTAAATGATAGTAGATGAGAAAATTGAAGTTAATAACAAAAGTTCGGACCAGGAAAGATTGCAACAAATTTTATCGTACAAAGAAAAATATTCTCCTGAAGAACTTAAATCAATTATTAGTTTTTTTAAGGACCCTATAAATCAACTAATAGCAAGAAAATTATTGCTGGAGTAGAGGAGAAGGGAAGATGACTAAATGTCAAAAATGTAATAGAGAAAATGTTGATTTATGGTTAGTTTCTCATTATGCTTATAGAAAGGTTTTTGCTATTTGTATTAGATGTTTAGCTTTTAATAAGAAATTTAAGAAAAATTACGAATTTTTAGAATTTATTCCTAGAACAATAAAAATTTTGTCCAGGAATAGATTAATTTATCAAGAAAAAACTAAATGCATTGACTAATAGGGTTGAAAAGAGAAGAATAGATGAGCGAACGATGGAGTAAAATGGTTAAGGAATACGAAAAAATCCCAATTAGTTGTCAAATTTGCGAATTCTTTCTCGAAGATGATGAATTCATTAAAGAATTTAAAACTAAATTTGTATGCAGTTTTGATGATGAAATCAATCCAGAACTTTCAGATTTTTGTGACGGGTTTAAAGTTGGAAATTGGCAATTAGTAGAATTTTTAAAAAGACTTTCAGGTGAAAAGAATGGATCCTAATGCATATGATTTCTTAGGTGAAATAAAAGAAGCTATTAAGCATTGGTGGAAAACAAATATGTTAAATTGTCAAATAAATAAAAAAGTAGTAAGTAAATTTAAAGAAATTGTTTTCCATGAAATAATACATTGTAAAATTGTTAAAACTAGTGCTGTAAATATAAATTTAATATTGGAATTAGAAAAAGCAGAAGAAGAAGGATGTTTTTATTATGATGCATTTTGTCAATACACTTTTCCGTATAAATTTAACCTTCCAAAATATTATCCAAGATTCATTTTCATTGCGTTTAGACATTTTCTTTTTGATATTATATGCGATATATTTAGATTGGAGATATTTACAGCGTTTAGATATAGATTATTTAAATTCTTGAAATGTTTAATAAGTTTTAAAGTAAGAAGTTGATAAAAAGACTATGTGTGATAAATTGCCTTACTGTAATCCTAGATTTGATAAATGCTTAATTTCGATAATTAATCAGTTGAATAAATCATCGGAGTTAAAAACATTAGCTAGTTGTTGTGGCCATATGAAATATGATTCTACAATTGTAGTAAAAGATAGAGAAGGCAATATTTTTGAATATTATTCGAGCAAATTATTAGGTCCCAGAAAACGAAACAGGTATTATAAAAAAGACAAAAGGGGATTTTACTACATCCCTGAAGTAATTAATTAATGGCTAAAAATGAGATATTAACATGATAATTGATAGATGTCCAATTTGTAATAATAAACTACAAGAAATACTCGAAGACGGTTATGTAATTAATTTTTGGTGTATTAAATGTAGTATCCATTGGGATTTAGATGATTTAGAATTTAAAGAACCAATAAAAACAGATTTAGATAAATGGTTAAAAAATTAATATTGAGATATTATGACAAGAGATTATAAAGATATTGGTTCAGGAAAAGTTTTAAGTATTAATCTTGATGGAAATGAATTTATGGGAAAGATTACATTAGGGTTATGGGATAAGTTGGGATTTGCTCCTAAAACAGAAGAGGATTGTAAATTGGTGGGAAGAATTTGTAAAAATTATCTCAAATTTCAAGAATGGCAAGAATATAACTCATTTAAGTATTTTCAAGAAAGATGTGGACTTGAAAAATTAACAGAAGAAGAGATTGAATGGTTAAAAGAAATTAGAGATTTCTTTGAAAATGCAAAAGGAATTGATCCAAATTATTAATAGGTTGGTATTAAATGAATTTTTTTTTAATGTGAAAAAAGTAAATATAATCGATATTTTCTATCTTGTTTTATTAAACCAATATTCATACGCTTTTTTTATACATATCCTTGCTACTTCTGTATTGGTTTTAAGTCCCTGATCCTCCTTTATTTGATGAAATTAATCAGAAAAAGTAAAAAAAGACACAAGAAAGCCATAAACCTAATGATTAAATTAATAAATAAAGGGAATGAATGCTTCCTCGAATAATTTGAATATAAAATTATCTTTTTAATTCCTGGAACTTTTTTTCAAAAAGTTCGTCAATATATTTTTTAAAATCTGATTTTTCAATTAAACTCTCTAATTCAGTTGCTTTAATTTCGTGTTTCATTAGGGTTTTTATATCTAAAGTGCATCCACACCGAGAGCAAAAAGAATCCAAGTTTGAATTAGTATAAGTACACCGAGGGCATTTGACGGCCTCAATAACGGTTTTTTGTTCTGGTTCTTCCTTTTTCGTTATACCATGAATAGAAAGGATTTTATTCTCAACATCTTCGCTTACTAAATGGACATATCTTCTAATTTGTCTACTTCCAAAAACCCATCCGGCAAATCGGCATAATTCAGCATCAGTCAAATGTTTCGCTAGTTCGGTTAATCTTGAATGGCGAAATAAATGAGGATAAACTTTCTTTTTTAAAAAGGCACTTTTCTTTTTAATAATAAGATATAATCCAGTCCGAGAATATTCTTTAAATTCTCCAGCATATTTTCTACCAAAAAAAGGGCTATTGCTATCGTTTTTTTGAGGGTGATTATTTAACCATTGATTAATGTAAGGAATCGATTGAATCACAGGTAAATTTCTCTGTAAAGTTTTAGTTTTGCTAAGAAAAATAGTGGTGTAACTATCGTATTGAGTAATATCACCAATCCTAATGTTTCTAATCTCGTCTTCCCTCCCCGCGGTCTCGTAAAGAACGATAATCAAACATTTATATTGAAGGTTATCCGTATTTTCAATCATCAATCTTATATCTTCAGGCGATAAGAGTTCCTCTTTCCGGAAAACTTTCTTAATCTCTCTTTTCTTCTTAATTTTCGCTAAGAAATCTTCCTCAATACCTTTCCATCTAAAATACTTCTTTAAATGCCTTTTATATAAATTCTGAGTCGTTACATTGCTTTTATTGAAGTAATCAGAATTGAAATATTTAAGAATGTCGTTAGTATTGAAATCTAATTTATACTTAATAAAGCGTCCAAAATGATTTATTGCGCTCCTATAAGACTTTTTAGAATTTTCGGAATAACTATCCATTTCCTCAAAAAAGAATTTATCAACTAAATCCCTAAATTCGCTATTTATCTTCACTTTCCCCACATAAATAATATTTAACCTAAACTATTTAAAGGGAAAGTATGTTAAGATTTTTCAAGATTATTGGCGTGAATATTGATTTTACTTAACATACCCTTCCAATCGGTAATATATTAATTATGTCGGTATGTTTAATAAAGATTTTCAAGCTTTCCGTTTATGATTTACGCCAATTTTTGACTCCCCTTCGTTTCCATTGGAGAATTTCATCTTGACTTTGTGATGATAGAAAAAAATAATTGCCCATTATGAAAAAGTTATTTAAAGGCCCTCACTGGTAGTGAGAGCGTTAATTTCAGCTAGGGAAAAATATCGACAAAAAAATCAATGGAAGAATAATAAATTAAGTAGTCAAGAAAATTTAATATCAAAAAAGGTTTGATAAATTTCTATATATTGTCGATTAAAGCCTCGATTCTTAGAGGGATGATTCTTATACTTTTTTGTAAACGTTGAAATTCAATCACTTTGATCCAGGTCCAGAATTTTATTCCATTCTAAATATTTTATAAATAAAATCAACGATATTGCGATCTTTTCTAATAGATCTTTCTAAATTCGTTGAATTTCCATTGGAGATCGTTAATTCCTCAACGAAATTAGTAAACGAAATGTCACTTTTTCTTTATAAATTATCTGGCCATATATCAATTATCGATTATTGATTATCAACTATCAATTAAAACTAATATGTTAGAAAATTCTAATATGTTAGAAAAAACTACTATATTTTCCCTGGGAGAATAATGTCAAAAAATAAAAAGCTGCTTCAGGTAAATTTTTTCAAAAACACTTATTTTACTCCTGATCCTTGGTTCAAGAAATTATATTATAAAATCAACGAATTAGTAAAAGAAGGCAAATCTAAGGAAGAAATATTGAAAATGAATTTGTTTTTATAAAAATCTATAATTTATTTATAATGATTTATAATTTTTTTATAATTTTCTTATTTTTTTATTTTTATCTGATATATAGTTAGAAATTTCAATCTACAGCTTTTTTTAATTAATGGCTTGTTTTTATGGCTATTTAATTAACGTTAAAATTTTTCTTTAATGATTTATATCAACTTTAAAATAAAAGGTTCTTAAAAAGGCTTAAAATATACAAGTTTTAAAAAAAAGGTGGCCATCCTGAAATCAAAACTTCTGATCGAAAATATCTTGGTCCAGGAGAAAAAGTTTGTAAACTAGCCGAAACAAGAAATACAAAGAAAACGAACATTAGTTATTGTTTTATCATGAAATCTCAAGGCTTTACAATTTTTTTGGAATAGATAAAAAATATTATCTCAAAATATAGATAATAAAATCAGTCTTTTCACTAAACATCTTAATATGTGATTTATAAACATCCCATCCCCTTTCATTTGTATGTAGAAAAGGGATTGCAACCATAACGTCTTTCTCCTTAACATTTAACACTGTTGTGAATATTTTTAAAGAGAAATAAAAGGTTCTGTCTGTTAATCTCCAGAATTCGTTATAGACTATATGTTTTTTATTCTGTTTTCTTAGATCTGCTGATAATACGATCTCATAAGGTTCTTGTTCAAAACCTTTTATTTCATTACAAGCAACACGGACATGCCCCCATCTATACACCAAACTATTTGTTAGAATGTCATAATCACCACGATTTAATTCAGTAGAATATCTTCTATATTTTCCTAATTTTTCTTTTGCTTTTATATCAAAATCTAAAAGCTTTTGATCTTTTAACTGTTTAAAGGAAGATCCAAACCGTCTAAAACGAGAAAGCCTTTCATCAGTTAGTATATAATCATCTAAAGTTTTTGAAGAGTAATAAGAAGTATGAAAATATTTTCCCTCTAAATAACGAGAGAGGTTAATTTCAAATAATTTTGGAAAATATTTTTTAATGTATTCAACAGCCTTTTTTTGTAAACTTTCATCTATGTGTGACACTACAATTGTTTCTAAATAAGAGAACAACATTTTATCTTTTTTGTTAATTTTTACAATGTATTTAAGACTACTAAGCAAAAATGATGATTCTAATCGATGATTTTCAAACATATCACCCCCTTCATTAATAATGTGTTGTAATGTATTAAGAACAGTGTCTTTTGATATTCTCTTCTTAACATAATCATTATAAATCTTTTTTGGATGATTATATTCTTGTATTAACTCAAAGAGTTTTTGAGATTCTACTTTTTCCTCTTTATCTTGAATGTATTTAATTGTATGAATTCCCCATGTTAAAATTCTTTTAGGAAAAGAATAGATCCTTTCTTTTCGATTGTTTTCATTTGTTATGAGTTTTGATGTCAGAAATTCTTCCATTTCATATTTTTTAAGGTGTTTGTAAAGATTTTGATATGAAAAAGAATCTTGTAATATTATCCATAATTGATAACAAGTAAATGAGCTTGGATTATATTCTCCATTTGGAGAAATGAAATTAGGCACGATCCCTTGATTCCATATTACACGGTCTTTTTCTTGATCTTGCCATTTTCTTTTTAATCTTGCCAATATCGTTTTTTCAATCATTATCAACATTAGTTAGTATTTTATCTTTTATATACTTTAAGTTTTAAAGTTTAATGGTAATTTCAATCTATATAGATAACAAATTTATAAAATAAAAATAAGAAAATAAAAAAAAAGATTGAAAATTATGAGTATATGTTTTTACATTTATCCCAACCTTTTTGGGTTAAGTTTACATATTTAGTTTGGTTGTTATTTCCAGCTTTATCTCGAAATATCAAATCCCGTTGTTCTAATCGTCTTAATGTTCTTGAGAAACTTGCTCTAAAACTTGGAGTTATGTTTAATTGCTTCCAATCTGCGTTATAAAATACTCTGTAAATATTCCCTTTTACACCGTGTTTAAATATCCACATGTGTTTTCGTAGGTTATCTATGTTTATTACATGGGATTGAATTAAAGCAAGAATGGTTAAGATTTCTTTTTGTTGTTTACTTAAATAATTCATTTTATTCATTTCCTTATTTTTTTTTAATTTTCTTAAAAATTATAATTTTTTTCAAATTTTTTCATTTTTGTCAAATTTCTTTCAAATTTTTTCATTTTTGTCAATTTTTTAAAATGGTTGGAAAAGGCTGGAAATACCCTTCCACCACAGTTCTCCTTGGAGAATCGAATTTCCACGTCAATCTTATTAATCGTTGGTTTTGTTATCAAACTCATTTAAATCACCAATTAACTCTGTAAATACTTCTCCTATTCTTATTTTAAAATTCTCTAAGAATTCTAATCTTTTATCTTCCTTTTTTTGTCGTTCCTCTAATTCCTCTCCTAATTTAGTCATATCAGCTTTAGTTTCCTTATATTCGGTTGTTTGTCGTAAATTACGCTGTAAACCTTTATCGTATTTTCTCTTTCTTTTGATAGCTTCTGGCCTTCCTGAATATTCTAATATATGTGTTCTAAATTCCTTTTCTTTTGCCCTAATTATTTTTTCTGGGATATCTTCCATAATTGAGCCTATATAACTTTTCAATTGTTTTGTTAGTTCAACATACTTCTTAATGTTTCTAAATCGAACTCCTTTTTCAGACATTTTAATCAAGTTATTTAGTTTCTTAACTTTATTTGGATATTTGCTTTCTAATACTTCTCTCCAATTTATTCCTTCAAATATTTTAGGATATTCTCCTTTAATTTCGTCAATTAAGTTATTTATAACTTCTTTTTCAGTATTTGTTAAATCCTCTAATTTTTCTTCAATAGTTTCTGTATTAGTCGTTATTACATTACTAATTTCCGTAATTACATCAAAATAACCTTTATATTCCTCATTGATTTTATCCTCAACAATATTTTCCTCATCAAATTCTAATATAAGATTAGGATATACACGAACTCTGGGTATTTTGCTTTTCATATTCCAAACATACGTTTTTTCATCCCACCTTCCAAAGTAATCTGTCTTTTTTTCACTTTTCTTTAAAGCTCTAAGATTATTTAGATTCCAAGGAGTTTCTTCTAAAACATGAATAAAATAATCAACAAAATCATTTACTTTTGAAACAGAAGGATCACTTTCAATTTTATGTGCTGTTATCGAATTCAATTCAATTCTTTTTTCACTACACCTTTCAATCCAACTAAGATACTTTTCTCTTTCTTCAATAGATATATCTAATTCATTAAATACTGTGTATGTTTTCTTTTCCACCATTTTCCTACTTGCTTCAGATTTATAACCTTCAGATAATTCATCAAAATCATAACCACTATATTCTAAAAACTCAGGATTGACACCAATTGATTTACAGTTAAAATGTTTTCTTATATCAAAAAAGATTTCTAATCCAGATAAATCTATATCGTGTAATACGAAACAATGAAAATTCTTGATGTTAAGATATTCTCGCAATAATCTAATAGCGTTTGTAGTTGCTTCTCCTCCTAAATTCAAACAATAAAAATATTCTTTATTGTATCCCCTTCTTAACAATTCTTTTAGAAAAGCCGTTATAGTATCTTCCTTTTCACAGTAAATAAGAAAGAATGGGGCATCAGTATAATTTTCTAATGTATCTTTATCTAAACCCACAGATTTCCATAATCCCTCTATTTTATCATCTTCTTCATATATAGTTGCTCTTGCTTTTGATTTTATTTTTAAAACATCAAGAACATATCCCCAATATGGCACATCTACTTCTTCTTGTATCGTTTCACAATATAATTTTATAGCTTTTACAAAACCTTTATAATTACCATCAAATGGCTTATTATCTCTTTTTGCTAATATCTCAATATAATACCATACTTCTCTTTTTGTCATTTCTATACTTTCAGTAATAGGTATTGGTCTTAGTTTTAATTGTCTTAATTGATGTAAGATAAATCGTTCATTCAAAAAATCTCTTAATCGTTTATTTGTTTCTATTCTTATTGGTGCTTGCTTAGAAGGAACTTGTAACCATATTTTTTGATTCCAATATATTTCAGGAATGTTTTTTAATGGATCTAAATAATAAAAATCCTTTTTAATGTCAATTATCCTTTTTCTTTCTATTGTTTGTGCCATTTTTTTAACCTTTTTTTTCACTTTTATTTATTTCTTTTTTTTCTAAATAATTTGATGTAAAAGCCTCTATTTCTTTTCCTATAATATTAGGAAACTCTTTTTTAAGGTTCTCAATTTCATTTTTCTTTAGCTTTCCTCCTTTAAAATACTCTTCTTTAAGTTTACATAACTCACCAACTCTATATGGACAAGCTTTGCATAATATCTCTTGTTTATTTTCAAACCCCTTTATCAAAGATTCACCAATATCCATAAAAAGTTTATCGTGTTCATGGTCTTTCTTACCATAGATAACTCTTTTAATAATATGACTAACCTCATGATGTATTATATATTCTAAGCAATCAATAGGGAATTGAAAGCGAAGATATATTCTTATACCTTCAATTACATCTATAGCATTAATAATCTCTCCTGTGTCACCATCAATTATACGGTGGGTGCGAATTTCCCATATTACTAATCCATTATATATTCTAAATTGTTCATCTTTACAATCATATATATTTATTTTCTCTATATCTTCAAACTCTGGGTATTTCTTTAAGTCTTTCTTTACTATACTCCATGCAAATCTTTTTTTACTTTCTTTTTCGTTCATTTTTTAAACCTCTAATTGCTTTTTCACTTAATTTGTTGTTTGAATAAGCTAAGTGCTTATTTCTTAAAACACAAACATTTGAATCGTTTTTGCTCGTTTTAACCATAGTTCTCCCAACTGCTTTTTTCTTCATTTTTTCCAACTTTTTTATTGTATTTGTTTATTTAGTCCGTTAGGATATAGACTTATTAGAAATTCTCTCTGTTCTTGATTGTATTCTGTGTTATCTATGTTCATTCTTATTGGTACTTTATATTCTCGTTGTTTCCCTGTTTTACTGTAGATACTGTATTTGTATTCAAAATTATAGTTTTTCATTTAACCACCTTTTTTATTTGATTGAGATTAATAATACACCATTTTAGCAAGCAAGAGACATTATACACCATAATTGAATATATAGAGAAAGATTGAAATTTTAAGAGTTTTAATAGGCGGTTAATGTAGTGGTTTGTTTTATATTAACTATTTATGTTTTAAGAGATTTCCAAAACTTTTTTTCATAAATAGGAAACCTATCCTATGAGATGTGTGTTTCTAATACTCAAAAACAAAGAGGTGATGTTTTCATCAAAAATTAATACATTTCTTTAAATCTAAAATGCGTTCTTACACTCTCTTCTCGAAATGACCCACCATACATATTGACTTTTAATTTTTTATAAAAAATTTTATTCAAACATTTACTAATATTAATTGTATTATTTTATTATAACTTGTTTTACTTTGTTTTAATTACATAAAAATATTTAAATATTTATT
>JABUBP010000085.1_pt1 | contig 19015 bp, 18 predicted proteins | sample 7240331 | NCBI WGS metagenome assembly JABUBP01 (sample SAMN07256347, study PRJNA390944) | subsurface metagenome | isolation source: Methane hydrate marine sediment | place: Pacific Ocean: Eastern North Pacific, ODP site 1244 | collected 2002 | reverse complement strand
TTGGTGGCCAGAGGGCCGACTAGTGAAACGATGCCAAAGTAATAGGCAACAATTGGCCAGACGGCAATGATGGCGCCCAGGGTTACGCTGAAACTGTCGCTAATAAAGTTGGCTACTGGTACCACTGCCTGATGTTTCCCCAAGGTAGCAGTGATAACCTTCCTACCGAAATCTCGGAGAGGAGGGAAGATGAAGATAAGGCCGGCCATAGCCAGAAAGCTCATCTGGAAGGAGGCGGTCAAAAGTATTTGAGGCTCCAAGCCGACCATAATGGCGGCGGCAAAGGTTAGGGCGGTGATGGCACTGCGCTGCCGGCCTAAAAGCTCGGCGGTAAGGAAAACACTGGCCATAATGGCACCCCGCACCACCGGCGGCTGCATACCGGTGATTAGGGCAAAAAGCCAGATAGTGCTCAGTGCCAGCCAGACGTATAGATAGCGCTTGCGGCCAAATAGCCAGAGGCCAATGCTGAGCATAAGCCCGGCCATGATGCTCAGGTGGAGACCTGAGATGGCAAGTAAATGGGCAGTACCAGTCGCCGAGAAGTCAGCTCTTAACTCGGAGGGGATATTGCCCCGAATTCCCAGAATTATTCCCTGGGCCAGTGAGGCCTGGGGCTCGGGTAAGGCTTCTGCCAACGTCTGGGACAGGCTGTTTCTTAGAGAGTAAATCCACTCAAGTGGCTTAGAGCCCTGCCCGGTCTCAAGAACTTCTATTTCAGGGTAGAGCATGGTGGCATAGATACCCTCATGGGCGAGATAACTTTCATAATCAAAGTCATCAAGCTGGGGCGGTGTCTCAAGCTCCCCCCTTACCCGGAGGACATCACCGTAGCTATAGCTCGGGTATCTGGGGACAAACAAGAGAGCAGTACCTTGAACCTCATGCCACTCACTATCCGGTTTTATTTCTGAGGCCTTAAGACGGAGCTGGGTGGCTTTGTCCCTGACATCAGGGTCTTGGCTGACCATCCCCTTAATTGTTATTGCCCCCCTATCGTTATAGAAGCTGAGGTAGTTTTCATTATCAGCCGGCAGGCTTGACTGAGAGTACAAAGCGCCGCCGAAGAAGGCAAAGAGGCAGAGGCTGGCTAAGATTATAGGTTTCCGATGCCGATGGAGGAAAAATAAGAGAAGGGGTGCCAGCCCTATAAAAATAAGGGCTAAGGGAGGGTTGAACTTTAAGCCGAGGAAGATACCGGCTACCCAGGCGCAGCTAAGATAGATAAGCGACACAAGAGTATGACCCCTTTTTATACACTAGCCAGACTTATTGCGATAATATAGTATCTATTATATTAGTCAGCTACAGTAATCAGGTCTTTAATCTTCTCGTAGGTGGCCGGTCCGATACCTGGTACCTTAAGCAGCTCATTTATGTTGCCGAAGGTTCCGTTTTTTTCACGGTAGTTGATAATGTCCTGGGCCCGGACCTCACCAATCCCGGGCAGAGCCTCAAGCAGCCAGGCGGGAGCCCGGTTAAGGTCTATCTTTTGTGGTGCCTCTGCCTCTCCTAACCGGGGAATGCGGAGTTCAAGCCAGCTGAGGTCGGCACTATCGGTAGTGCCGCCAGCGGCCTGTATTAGGTCTTGTAGGCTATCCCCGCCCTTTAAGGGGTAGAAACTGGGGTTATTTACCGCTCCGCCAATATAAATCTGGCTTGTTTCCTCCAGGTTGGTGTCATCGGGCCTAGAAATCTCTATCGGCTGGGTGCCGCATCCCAGCCCGGCTAACAGGCTGCTGACAATGGTAACCGCTATCAGGAGAATAATAATCAGTAGCCAATAATTTTTTGACCTTCTTGCTGTCATAGCCGTCCTCCTGGCTCTCAGAACAGTCCTATAATAGAAAGTAATGAGTGATATTTTACTTGCCATTTGTTCAGTTGAGGTTCACAATATAATTAAGGATATTATAACAGACTTCATCAGATTCTAAGTAGATAAATAATAGTTTTTAAATATTTTGATGGAGGTGGTACTATGCCTAAATTGATCAAAAATGCAACTCAGCTCAAGCCTGTAGTAGTAAGGGCGGTCAAAGTCTTATATGGGCCAAACATGCAGAATATCACCATACTCAAAGCCGAGCTTTTCCCACTGTTTAGGGAGCCGAAGCAGGGCTGGCTGGTTCACACCGAGTTCAAAGATGACCGTTTTGAATACGCCGTTCAGATGGATGTTCAGATGGAAAACGGAACCATCACTAGGATGGTTGAGCTGCATCGGACTCCGGTAAAGCAGTAGAGGATGGTATCAGCACCCACCTATCCTACCTGCCGATGAGGGCGGCCCGTAGCGCGTCTTCAGTCTCTGGGCGGGTAACGGCTATTATCTGGTCTCCTGCCTTAAGGACGGTACTGGTTGTGGGCACAATGGGCTTTCGTTCTTTGCGAATTATTAGGGACAGGATACTATCCGGCGGCAGTGCAAGCTCCTTGACCTGTTTGCCCACTGTTGTTGAGTCAGGTGGAATTGTTACCTCCACAATCTCCAGCCCTTTTTCTTGAATAGACAGCAGGTGCATTAGTGGGTGTGATGGCACCTCATGTTCTATGTGTTCCAGAATGATGCTGGTGGTGCTTACAGTAACATCAATGCCCAGCTTCTTAAAGATGGCTTCGTTCTTCGGGTTTCTAATACGGGCTATAGTGCGGGGCACATTAAATTTATGCTTGGCTACCTGGCAGGCAACCAGGTTGTCTTCATCATCACCGGTAACTGCAATTAACATATCAGCCCGGTTGGTTCCGGCTTCAGCTAGGATGGCCGTCTCACAGCCATCACCGTGAAAGCAGACACTGCCCAGTTCGCTGGCAATGGCTTGGCTGATGGTGGCGTTCTTTTCTATTATCAGAACCTCATGCCCTTCATCGAGCAGGGCTTTGGTCAGATGATAGCCTAGACGTCCACCACCAACAACAATGATATACACAATCCTGTCTCAGCTTTCTAGTTTTTCCTTCAGTATCTGGGCGAATATGGTGGTTGGGCTTATGGCTTCCAGCCCCAGGAGACTGTATAGGTCACGGCGCAGAGGGTCGTAGATACGGCAGACTACCTTGGGCACATTAAAGACGTGCTTGGCGATTTGAGATGCCATGACATTGCGGTTATCCCCCTGGGTTACGGCGACAAAGGCATCGGCGTCTTCTATGCCAGCCTTCTTAAGGGCTTCTTCGTTAAGACCGTTACCGATTAGTGCTGTACCGCCAAAATCAGGTGGCAGCCTGCGGAAGCTGTAGGCATCAGTATCAAGAGTGGTAACCTGGTGCCCCTCTTTATCCAACAAGGTAGCTAGCCGAGCGCCTACCCGCCCACAACCCATAATGACTACTTTCATGATAACAAGCTATGTATCCAGCTGATGGTCTATTATTACGCGACAAGGGGCATTTTTGAGCACATAAGGCACTACATCACCCAGGCAGAACTGGCCAAAGTGCTTTTTGTAGGAAACCCCGATCAGGATCAGGTCAACCTCTCGCTCTACCGCCTCATCAATTATAGCCGGGCCTACCTCACGAGCTTGAAGCATATCAGTCTCTACACTACAGCCTTGCTCCCGGGCAATACTCTCTACCTGGGCTAATATGCCTTCGGCTTTGCCAATTTCGGACTCAATTTCGGCATCAAGCGGTAGGGAACGTTCTATAGGAATTACGTGAACGGCGAAGATTTGGCTTTTATTCTTCCGCTTAGCCAGACTGCAGGCTATCTCCATTGCCCCTTCATCGGCCTTGGTGCCGGCCACCGGTACCAGAATCTTATGGTACTCCATCTTCCCATCTCCCACTATCAAGCGGGTATTATAATCTTCCTATCATAAATTTACAATACCCTTCTCTGCTTGGCCAAGAGAAATTTTTTTAATTTAATAATTTAATTTAGGACTAATTCATGTGCTTAGCTTTAGCGCCATCTCCAGAAGGCCGGGGTAAACAGCATTAGAAGGGTGAAAAGCTCAAGGCGGCCGGCTAACATACAGAATATAAGGACGCCCTTGCCGACAGGGGGGATAAAAAAGTAATTTGCCGCTGGTCCAACATCACCCAGCCCAGGGCCAACATTGCCCAATGAGGCGGTAACCGAGGATAGTGCCGTTATATTATCCAGCCCAAGGCCACTCATTATTAGAAAGCAGACAACCAGGATAACAAAGTACAAAATAGCCAGACCAATAATTCTGGAAGTGACCCCCTCTGGTATTATGTTGCCGCCAACCTTTAGCGGGATGACGGCTCGGGGGTTAAAGGCGAGCCGAATTCGGCGGTAGGTGTACTTGGCCAGCACCAGCAGTCTGATGACCTTCAGTGCGCCCCCGGTTGAACCGGCTGAGGCGCCGATTACCATCAGGATGAGCAATACCGACTTGGCGAAATCAGGCCAGACATTGAAATCGGTGGTGCTAAAGCCGGTTGTGGTCATAATGGACACGGTTTGAAAGCTGCCCAATCTTAGGGCTTGGCCTGGAGACATTCCTGAATTGGCTGTTAGACTCCAGAATATGACCAGAGTAGCTACGATGAGGAGGGCGATATATAGCTTAAATTCAGAGTTCTTGAGCAGACGCATTGGCTGGCGTTTCCAGATGAGAAAGTAATAGAGCCCGAAATTTACGCCGGCGGCAATCATAAAGAAAATAACGACAGCCTCAACAAACACGCTGTTAAAGGCACCGATGCTTAAAGCAGTAGGTGCGAAACCTCCGGTAGGTGTGGTGCTTAAGGTTACGGTTAAGGCGTTAAAAATGGACAGCCCGCCAATGAGGAGCAGGATAAACTCTGAAATTGACAGACCCAGATATATTAACCATAGGGCCTTGGCGGTATCCCGCATGCGTGCCGTTAGCCTCTCCCCTGGGTGCCCGGGCATCTCGGCTTCTGCCAGATGGGCGGCGCCAATGCCCAATAGCGGGAATAGGGCGACAAAGAGCATAATTATGCCCATGCCACCGAGCCACTGGGTAAGAGAGCGCCACAAAAGGATACCCTGGGCTTGGGTTTCAATGGAGGTGAACACCGTGGCCCCGGTGGTAGTATAGCCAGACATAGCCTCAAAGAAGGCATCCAGGAAGCTGGGCAGGGCTCCCGAGAGTTGGTAGGGCAGGGCACCGAAGAGCGAGGCTGCTATCCAGCCCCCGGCAACCAGGGCGATGGCTTCTCGCCGGCTCAATCTTCTCTCGCCTGCGCCCAGTGGTGTCAGGCGCCAGAGCAATAGACCTGAGCCCAGGCTGATACCCATGGAGATGGCGAAAGCTGTGGCGTCGGGCCCCTTAGCAAAAAGGCTCCAGCCCAGGGGCAGGAGCATGGTTAAGCCTATGATTGTTATCAGCAGTCCCAGGTAGTGGAGAACAACCTTTATTCTCATTATTGCTTCTTACTGGAAAAGCTTTTCCACAGAGGGGATAGCCGAGAGGGGAGCGACTATGATAACGTGTTCCCCCGGTTTTACCACACTGTCGCCGGGCGGAATAATGACCAACTCGTTACGAACAATAGCTCCAGCTACTGCTTCTTTGGGCAGGCCGGCCTCGGTAATTTTCTTATTGGCTATATGTGCTTGTGGACTGGTAACGAATTCAATGGCTTCCAGTTGCTGACCCTCAAGCAAGGCGGTGGTAATTACGCCGCCACGAAGGACAAAGCGAGTGATTTTATCGGCCGCCAGCAGGGCGGGCAGTGCGGCGACATCAACCCCAATTGCCTCAGCCAGAGGGATATATCCCGGCTTGTTAATTACCACCAGACTTCGGGGCACCCCCAGATTCTTGGCCAGCAGCCCACATAGGATATTAATTTCATCGCTCTCGGTGGTAGCCACAAAGGCGTCTGCTGAGGGCACACCCTGCTCAATGAGAAAGTTGCGGTCGGTGCCATCGCCCTGCTGCACCTCCGTTTCTTCCAGCTGGGCGGCTATCTCCTGGCAGAGGTCTAAATCATTCTCGATAACCTTGACCTTAACCCCTCGTTTCCCAAGTCCTTCGGCAGTAAGGAAGCCAATCCGCCCGCCGCCGAGGATAACAACTTTCCTTGCCGGACGCTTCGGCTGGCTGAACATCTTGCCCAGTTCATCCATGAACTCCCTGGGGGCTATCAGGTAGACGCTATCGCCCTCGGTTATCACTTCATCAGCATTGGGCATAACAATGCCCCCCTCACGGACAATGGCGGCCACGACACATGGTTTGGGGAAAGAAATATCACCCAAGGCCTTATCAACGAGGGCTTCCCCCTCCACCCTGAATTCCCTTATCTGAATAAGGCCATTGGCGAAGTTCTCTACCGGGGTAGAATAGAAGCCGGAGAGGATGTCCATTATTTCCTTGGCCGCTTCAGCTTCGGGGTTGATGAAGACATCTATACCCAGGCTTTTGGGTCTTACTATCTTCCGTGGGGCCATAGCCGACTTGGCCGGGGCGACAAAGTAACCTGAATAACCGGGGTTTCGGATTCTGGCAGCGGTTGTGCCCGCACCCAGCTCCTTAGCCATGAAGCAGGTAATCATGTTGGTTTCATCGCTGTTGGTGACGGCAAGAACCAGGTCAGCACGGTCAACCTCGGCTTCCCTGAGGACTTTGGGCGTGGCCGCATTCCCGTGGACAGTTTTGACATCAAGCTGGCGGCGTATGTTCTCTAGCGCCTCTTCAGATTGTTCCACTACAACGACTTCTTGCCCCTCCTCGGCGAGCAAAGAGGCGATGTGGAAACCTATTATCCCGCCACCAGCTATGACAATATACATTAGCTTATCCTAAACGCCTACCAGAAATAGACTTAAAGCATCTTGAAATGCCCTGGCGAAGGGCATGAAGTCTTCCCCGGGGCTTCCTCAACCTTCGTAATACCCGGTCACCTGGCTTGGTGGCAGGTAGTTGTTTAAGAGGCTCGGTTTTCATTATCTTTCACTGTCTTAGCTTTGAATTCTATGCCCTTGTCTTGCGGCTGTCAATAGCTGGCAGGCAAGGCTCTAGCTTTTAGGCCCCTTCTCAGCTTCTTTAGTAACGGTCAATTTGCAGAAAATGTCATTAGCACTGCACTGGTCACATTCCATCTCAAGGGTGGTGTGCTCAATGTTGTACTGCTGGCTGAGCACCTCCTTAATTTGCTCACGAATATTAGCCGCCTCACTGGTGGTAAGGTCATCAATGAGCACATGGCAGCTTATGGCGTGTAGCTGGGGTGTAATGCTCCAGACATGAAGGTCGTGCACGCCCCTTACCCCCGATATCTGGTTAAGGCTATTTACTATCTTTCTTATATCTATCCCCCGCGGTGTAGCCTCTAAGAGGACCCTTAAACCATCTCTAAGGATGCTCCAGGCAGCCAGGACAATAATGAGGCCAATAGCTATGCTGATAATCGGGTCGACTATGAACCATCCGGTGAGCAGTATGATGGTGCCCCCCAGGATTACCCCGGTTGAAGCCAGGGCATCACCCAGAGCGTGCCAGAAAGCGCTGCGCACATTGATATTAGCCTTCTGTTCCTTGCGTAGCCAGGAGGCGACAAATAGATTGACGCCTAGGCCAACGACGGCAACAGCTAGCATGAGAGGACTGTTGACCTCAGGTGGTTGCTGCAAGCGGTGGAAGGCCTCATAGAAGATGAACAGGGCGATGGCCAAGATGCTGATAGCGTTTACAATGGCAATCAGCACTCCTACCCGGTGATAGCCGAAGGTCATGCTGTGGCTGGCAGGACGTTCTGCTTGCTTGACGCCGTACCAGCTTAGGGAAAGAGCAATAACATCGGCAAATACATGCCCGGCATCAGCTAGCAGAGCTAAGCTGTTGGCCAGAAGGCCACCGGCTAATTCCGCTGCCAGTATTAAGCTGCTGAGCATGATACCGAACTTGAGCTTGCTGGCTACCGGCAACGCCCGGTGGTGAGCATGGTTAGCCAATTACCCTCTCCTTGAACAGTCAAGCCCATAATGAGAATGAAACCCGGTTACTCGCTTGGCTGCTGATAAATTCATAATCTAAGAGCATTATTTATTGACATCTGTCGGTATTTTATCTAAACTCAATGGTGAAATCAAAGCAGTAATCTTAAAGTACCTAATTGCTATGCGCCTTACTAACCTTAACATGATGCACCTTGCCTGGCAGAGGAGGTTTCCTGTTGCCTAGGTTCTCTTTTATTCCCCGGGAGGAGAGATTCTTTGACCTTTTTATTGACAGCGCTCGGAATATGGTCAAAGCCGCCCGGGGTCTAAAGGAAATGCTTGATAGCTGGGAGAATGTTGGCATAAAGGTAGCTGAGATAACCGAGCTGGAGCATGAGGGGGACTCTATTACCCATCAGATTGCAGCCATGCTGCACCGCACCTTTGTTACTCCCTTTGACCGCGAGGATATAGCCCTGCTATCTCATACCATGGATGATGTCACCGATTTTATCCATGCCGCCGCTGACGCCTTGTATATATATAAAATAGACGTTCCCACCGAGAGGGCTAAGGAGCTGGCTGACATCATAGTTAAGGCAGCCACTGAGGTAGAAAAGGCGGTGCCCATGCTTAGGCATCGCTCCGAGCTAAAAAACGTTCTAGAACACTGTGTTGAGCTTAACCGGCTGGAAAATATGGCTGACAAGGTTTACCGCTCAGCACTGGGCGAGCTGTTTGATGATGGCCAGGACACGGCTTATATTATCAAGTGGCGAGAGATTTATGAGCACATGGAGAGTGCCACTGACCGGTGTGAGGATGTGGCCAATGTTCTTGAGGGGGTAGCCCTCAAGCATGGCTGACCCCTCGTTATGGGTTTTAATTGTTATCATAATCCTGGCTCTTGGTTTCGGTGTTGTTAACGGTTTCAATGATGCCGCCAATGCCATAGCCACCGTAATTGGTACCCGGGCCCTTTCCCCCAGAAAAGCCATAATCATGGCTGCCATTTTTAATTTGGCTGGTGCTGCTACCGGCACGGCTGTTGCTCAGACTATCGGTAAGGGTATTCTAATCCCAGAGGCAATATCATACCAGACGGTTATTGCTGCTCTGGTAGCCGTCATTATCTGGACGACTCTAGCCACCTACTACGGTTTGCCGGTAAGCCTGACCCACGGCTTTGTTGCCGCTATAGCGGCGGCTGGGGTAGCCGCTGTGGGTACCGGGGCAGTGGACTGGGGAGTTATGGGTCGGGTTTTATCGGCAGTGGTTACGGCTCCTGTCCTCGGCTTTGTCGGCGGCTTTCTGTTCATGGTTGCCCTAATGTGGTTATTCCGGAAGAGTGTTCCGAGCAAGGTGCGGGGCTTTTTTAGTAATATGCAAGTCCTATCAGCCGCTTTTATGGCCTATAGCCACGGTAAGAACGATGGCCAGATGCCAATAGGTGTCATCACTATGGTACTGGTGCTCTACACCGGGCAGGCTACACTATGGGAGAATATACCGTGGTGGATTATTATTCTATCGGCGTTAGCTATTAGCTCGGGCATGGCTATAGGCGGCTGGCGAGTAATCGAAACACTGGGGCTCAGGGTTACCACTCTTCGCCCGGTGCATGGCTTTGCCGCTCAAACTGCGGCGGCTTCGGTTATTGAGGTGGCTTCCCAACTGGGTATCCCGGTAAGCACCACCCACTGCATAAGTACATCCGTTATGGGGGTGGGGGCTACCCGGCGGTTGTCAGCAGTGCGCTGGGGAGTGGCTGGTAACATTGTCGCCGCTTGGATAATAACCTTCCCTGTCTGTGCTGGGCTTGGTTATTTGTTTTCCTGGCTGCTGGGCCTGCTTGGCTGATGAGCCTATAAATCATATTCCCTGGGGGTTACCCGCAGCTTTTCGGCGGTTATAATGGCCGCAATATCTGATGCTACCCGGTCAATTTGACCCCGTTTGTTAACCACTACATAGTCAAACATGGGCAGCCTCTTTATTTCCTCTGCGGCGGTTTTCAGGCGTAGGCTTAAATCGGGGACTGATTCAGTGTTACGCTGTTTAAGTCTGGTAATAAGCTCCGGCTTTGATGGCGGCATCAGAAAGATAAACACTGCCTGGGGGAGGACTTTTTTAATGGTGGTGGCTCCCTGTATGTCCACCTTTACCATGACTTCCCGTCCCCTGCTAAGCGCCTGTTTTACCGGTTCTTTGGGCACCCCATACCAGTTGCCATAGACGTTTGCCCATTCTAGCAGTTCCTTCTGCTCAATCATCTTCTGGAAGCTTTCCCTTGAGATGAAGTGGTAATCTACATTATCCCTCTCTCCGGAGCGCCGGGGCCGTGTGGTTACGGTTACTATAAATTCAAGAGAGGTGCCCAGTTCCTTCATCTATGTTAAAACAGCATCCTTCCCGGCACCTGAGGGACCGGAAAGGACTATGAGTAGCGGCCTGTTGGCTGGGTCAAATAGGCCGCTACTCTCCCAACTTGATTTTTTCATCACTTTGCTCTGGCCTCAGTAAAGAACCCCCGCGGCTTAACAGGAGCCGGCCAGTGATAGTCTCTGGGGCTAAGGCCGCCAGAACAATGTGCCCGCTATCGGCGAAGATAACCGCCTTAGTCCTTCTGCCATTGGTCATGTCAATAAGGAGTCCCTTGTTTCTTGCTTCCTGGATGGTACGCTTGGTCGGTGCCGAGTTTGGTGAAGCTATGGCAATAACTCTGTTCACAGCTAGGATATTGCCAAATCCAATGTGAACCAGTTCTCCAGACATTATTCTCAACCTCAAAAAAGTAAGTTTAGTTATTGTTCTAATTAACTTTAAAATTTTATTATTTTGGTTAGGACTTTGTTAGTCATTTTGGGGTTTTTCAGTCTAATGGTTTATTAAGGCTGGTAATTGGCAATAACTATCACCCCCTCGCATACCGAAGATAGAACGCCTATTATCTTATACTGTCGGCGGCAATAAGGCAAGTGCTAGCAGGTTAAATTTTAGAGTTTTTTATTGGGGATTTTTTAGATTGCTATGGGTATTGGTAGGTGGTTGGGAGGAGTCAATTTTTGGCTGTAGTTCTGAGCGGCTTTTCAATAACGCAATAGGCTGACCCTCGGAGTTTAGCCGTTTGAATTCTATGTTTAGATGAGCCTTGGGCTACCGGGCCCCTGTCAATTCGTCGAGCTTGAACGGCGATTCGCTCAGCTGAAAGTGCATCACCTTCTTTGTAGTTAGTTGTCAATTACCTCTATCTCTTTCCTTTTCTGTAATTCATTACAGACTTCCACTACTAGCTTGAGGTCAAGACCAAGCTGTTTGGCTATATCTGAATAGTATAAAGTTTTCCCCTTTGAAAAGAGTTTTAAAATTTCTCTCTCTGCTTCATCTCTGCTAATTTCACGAAGCACAACAATCTCTTCCATAGGAATAGCATCCTCAAGATTTTTAACCCTCTCCTCCAGTGATTTAATGGGTTGTAACAACTCAGCTTTAATATCCGAAAAAGCCCTATTAGCAGTCCTTGAAGCTTCCTCAGCTTTCCGGGCAGCCTCTTCAGCTGACTTCCTCGCTGACTTGGCGGTTTCCTCCGCCTTAGCTGCTGCTGAGGCAGCAGCGCGAGTGGCGCTCTCAGCTGCTTTTTCACCCGCCCGACGGGCTTCTTCAGCTCTCTTTTCCGCCTCACCTGATACCTTGGTGGCTGCTCCAGCGGCTTCTCCGGCTGCTTTGGCTGCTTCCAAGGCTCTCCTGCTTGCTTCAGCAGCTGCTATGATGTTGGCCTCCATCTCATCAAGGATTTGGGGAAGTGATTTTCTCACCACTATAACGGCAGGTTCGGCTGCTCGTTTAGAGTCTTTATCCATTTCGTTTAAAAATTTAGTAAACGATTCATCCAGTGTTCTACTGAGAGCGTTTTCTTTAGTCATGCTAATTCATTCCTTTGCATTGATGACTAATACTGTCTTATAGCTAGGTTAAGCGCAATTTCTCATTGACATTACATTGTTATAATGCTCTTTATACATTGCATTGTCAATTTTACTTTTTCTCCTCACACATTAAATAAAAAGGTAATTACATCCCCATCCTGAACTATGTAATTCTTACCCTCAAGCCGCAGTAGCCCATGCTTCCTGCCCTCAGCCAGACTGCCGCATTTTAAGAGGTCGTTATAGCTTATTACCTCGGCGCGGATAAAGCCCCTTTCCATATCGGAGTGGATTTTACCGGCCGCTTTTAGGGCGCTGGTGCCACCGGCAATAGACCAGGCCCTAACCTCCCCTGAGGCTGTGCTGAAGAAGGTGATTAGCCCCAAGAGCTCGTAGGAGAGTTTTATGGTTCGGTCAAGCCCGGTTTCGGTTAGACCGAACTCGGCACGGCACTCTTCGGCAGTGTCCTCATCCAGTTGTACCAGCTCCATTTCCAGCTTGCCGCAGAGGGTAATAACACCGTGCTTGGCTCGTGAAAAGCGCTGGTTCAGTCTTTCCTCTAAGGATTTTGCCTGGGGTATCTGGTCTTCACCAATGTTGACCACTGTTAACAGTGGCTTGGCGCTTAAGAACTGGTAGCCAGCGATAGTCCTGGCCTCATCAGCAGTCAGGCTTAGTTCCCGGATGGGAGTATCTTTCTCCAGTTCAGCCTTAATTCTGCCCAGTAGCTCCTGCTCGCGGTGAAGGTGCTGGCGCTCATCCGGCTTGGCGCTCTTTAGGGATGTCTCTATTCTCTGAAGCCGCCGCTCGATAACAGCTAGGTCGGAGAAAGCCAGCTCCAGGTCCATTTCAGCAATATCCCGCTCCACATCCACGCTGCCCTCAATATGGGGTATGCTTTCATCGGTAAAGGCGCGGACAACATTAATCAGGGCGTCGGCACTGCTGAGTTGAGTTAGGCACTCGCCGCTTATGGCTGTGTCCTTAGCCAAGCTCTTGATAGAAGCGCCGATATCAAGGTATTTTACCTCAGCCGGCACCACTCTCTGGGGCTTAAGCATATCGGCCAGCTTTTTAAGGCGGGGGTCTTGGACCTTGGCTATGCCAATATGGGGTGCTTCTGGGGTATAGCCTCCGGTATCAGCCTGGCTCCTGGTTAGGGTGTTGAAAATAGTCGTCCGGCCGCTTTTAGCCAGCCCCGTAATGCCAATACCAACACTCATCGCTTAGCTCACCACCCTTCACCACTGTACCTTGGGCCCTACTTAGAAGGAAGCAGGCTGAAAAACTTGGCTTTAGTTTATTAACGGCCCTGCTTGAGAATAGTTCTGGCTTGCTTAAGGGCTAGGTCTCTGTCCTCAATGTTTAGCTTTTCATTGGCGGCTAAATCCAGTAAAGCCAGGAGTGCCTCGTGGGTGCCGATGTCGCCCATTGATTTGACTGCATCAGTCCTCAACTCACCAGAAAGTTCCAAGTCGGTGGCAATAGCGCTTAGCTTCTTAAGTTCATTGATAACCTGTTCTGACATCTTTTCTCTCCTTTTGTCTTGAGGCAGTGTCAACCGGACAGCTAGTTTGGCCTAATTCTACTATTTATAGCACCATACTTCAATACTTTTTAAGACTCTTCGGCTAAAATTCCGGCTAAGATACTGGAACTACTAGCCAAATCCTGGGTGTGGTAGAATGTGAAGGCTAGCAAAAAGGAGTGGTCTACCTTGCTCTATATCTTAACCGGTCAGGATGACTTTTCCCTTAATGAGTCGCTTGGAGAGATAAAAAGGGGCCTGGGTGACCAGGCACTTTTAGTGGCTAATACCACTACGCTTAATGGTCAGCAGCTCACCCTAGATCAACTAAGAATAGTCGGTGGGGCACTGCCCTTTCTTGCCCAATGGCGCCTTATTATTGTTAAGGGGTTGCTGGCGCGGTTTGAGTCTAAGGTCAGTCGGGGTCGGCAGAAAAAAACGGCTACCGGTCAGAAAAACGACTATAAACCATTTGCCGCCCTTATTGATGAGTTCCCCGATAGCACAGTACTGGTATTGATTGACAGCGAGGTAACCAGTAAAAACCCCCTGCTTAGAGAACTTCTACCCCGGGCAAAGTTGAAGTCCTTTCCCCTGTTGAGAAATAGCAGGCTGCGTAGCTGGCTTCAAAGGCGCGTCAGGCAGGAAGGTGGCAGTATATCTCCCCAGGCTTCGGATTTGCTAGCCAGACTGGTGGGTAGCAATCTATGGATTATGGCTGGTGAAATCTCAAAGCTGGTACTGTTTACTTCGGGGCGCCGTATTGAGGAAGATGACGTCAGGGCTGTGGTCGGTTATGCCCAGCAGGCTAATGTATTTGCCCTGGTTGATGCCATTCTTGAGTTCAAGGTCGGGCTGGCGCAGCAGGCATTACAGCAGTTACTACAGGCGGGGCTGGCTCCAGCCTATCTACTTTTTATGTTATCGCGGCAGGTTCGTATGCTTGTCCGCACTAAAGAGCTGATAAAAGAGGGCATATCTGAGGTGGAGGTTCAGGATAGATTAGGCTTGACCGCGGAGTTTGCCTGGCGTAAGACAGTGGAGCAGGCTGGCCGGTATTCACTTGAGCGGCTCGGAGAGCTATACCATAAGCTATTAGAGGCCGACCTATCTATTAAGACGGGCAAATACGAGGCTGAGCTTGCCCTCAATATTCTGGTGGCTGAGCTGTGCAGTGGCATAATATATAAACAGTTAGCGTAACCCCCACGTTAAAGTGGCTTTGGGGTATTCAACATGGAGAAAGGTGAAAAGCCCGGGCTGCTGGTTCTGGCTATAGACCTGGGCGGTACTAAGATAGCTTCGGCTATTATTTCCAACGAAGGTGATGTGCTCGCCAGGGATTACCGCCTCACTCTGGCTGATGAGGGAGTAGAGCCGGTAATAAGCCGGATACTTTTAGCTATAGAGCATCTGGTCAAAAAGTGTAAGGTGGGTCTATCTCAGCTGGACAGCATTAGCATCGCTGCCGCCGGCGCTATAGACTCCGAGCGGGGCTTAGTAACCTCATCGCCAAACCTTCCCGGCTGGCATGATGTCCCGCTAAGGGAGGTGGTAAGGGAGCGGTTTGGGCTTGATACCTTCTTGGTCAACGATGCCAGTGCTGCTGCTATGGGTGAACACCGACTGGGGGTGGGTCGGGGGACGACTAATCTTATCTATATTACGGTCAGCACCGGAATTGGTGGCGGTATAATTATCAACGGCAGGTTATATCTGGGAACCAGTGGCGCTGCCGGCGAGATAGGGCATATGACTATAGATGTTAACGGGCCCAGGTGTTATTGTGGTAACTCCGGCTGCCTGGAGGAGATGGCTTCCGGTAGGGCAATCGCTAGGGAAGCCATAAGGCGTATAAGAGACGGAGAAAACTCAGCCCTTACTGATATTGTAGCCGGTAAAATAGAGGATATTACTGCCCAAGAAGTGTCACTGGCGGCTCAGGGCGGAGACCAGTTAGCCTTAGAGGTTGTCTCCCAAGCGGCAAACTATCTTGGAGTGGGCATAGTCAACGTGGTCAATATTTTCAATCCGGAGATGATAGTTATCGGTGGTAGCGTGGCCAAGATGGGGGAGCTCCTGCTAAATCCTGTCAGGCAACTGGTTAGCAAAAAGGCTTTTGAGTTATCGGCTCAAGCGGTGCCTATAGTCCCGGCTGGGCTTGGTGATGACGTTGGCCTGCTTGGTGCCGCTGTCTTTGCCCTGGAGCAGAGGTTAAGGAGACGAAATGAAGGTTAATAAAGCGGTTATTGTGGCCGCTGGTTGGGGCACCAGGTTCCTGCCGGTTACCAAGTCCCAGCCCAAAGAGATGCTGCCCCTCATTGACAAGCCTCTGATTCAATATGCTGTGGAAGAGGCGGTTAGTTCGGGTATGGAACGGGTTGTGGTCATAACAGCGCCGGGTAAGCAGGCAATTTCGGACTACTTCGCTCCGGCGCCTGAGCTAGAGTCTTTTCTTGAGCAAAGGGGTAAAACCAAACTGCTAGGTGAAGTGCTCAAGCTTACCAACTTGGCTGAAATTAGCTATGTCACTCAGGAGGAGCGGTTGGGGCTGGGACATGCCATCCTGATGACCAGGAATGCTATTGGCAATGAGCCTTTTGCCGTCCTGCTCCCCGATGACATTGTTGACAGTAAGGTGCCGCTACTAAAGCAGATGCTTGATGTCTTTGAGCGGTACCAGACCAACATCCTGGCTGTGGAGCGTATAAGCCGCCGGAAGTCTAAAAAGTATGGTGTTATTGAACCCAAGAAGGTTGCCGCCGGCATGTATCAGGTGTTGGGCCTGGTGGAAAAGCCAGAGCCCGAGGCTGCCCCGTCTAACCTTGGCATTGTCGGCCGCTATATCCTGATGCCTCAGATATTTGATGCCATAGAGGCTACGCCACCGGGTGGGGGCCGGGAGATTCAGCTAACCGATGCCCTGCAGCTACTGTTAAAAAAGCAAGCCATATATGCCCTTGAATTTGATGGGGTGCACTATGATACTGGCAGCCCTCAGGGCTGGCTTGAGGCGCAGGTGGCCCTTGCCCTAAAACACCCTGACCTTGGCCCAGAGCTGAGGCGGCAGTTACGCCGTCTGCTTAATTGACAGCTAACCCGGCTTGCACTAAAATCGTAGGTAAATTCCCCGTTTAAGGCAGGTAATAGAGTGACCGGTGATGAGTTAAGGCAGGCATACCTAGGCTTCTTTGAGCAGAGAGGGCACAAAATTATCCCCGGTTCCTCTTTGATACCCCATGGTGACCCTACCTTACTGCTGACCAGTGCCGGCGTGGTACAGCTTAAGCCCTACTTTTTGGGCGAGGCGGTGCCGCCTAGTCCCCGTTTGGCATCATGTCAAAAGTGCTTTCGCACCACTGATATTGAATCGGTGGGTGACGCTAGCCACCTTACCTTTTTTGAGATGCTGGGCAATTTCAGCATCGGTGATTACTTCAAAGAGGAGGCCATTGGCTTGGCTTTGGAGTTTGTTATTCAGCGCCTGGAACTGCCACCGGAGCGCCTGTGGGTAACTATTTTCCTTGATGACGACGAATCTTTCCATATCTGGCGGGAGCTGGGTATACCTGAAGATAGGATACTGAGGTTTGGCGAAGAGGATAACTTCTGGGGTCCGGCCGGTGATTCCGGGCCCTGTGGGCCCTGCAGCGAAATACACTATGACTTTGGCGCGGAGTTTGGCTGCGGGGAGCCTTCTTGTGCCCCCAACTGCGAATGCGGCCGCTTTTCTGAAATCTGGAACCTGGTGTTTATCCAGTATAACCAGGACAAAGAAGGCCAGCGCACCCTGCTGTCCAAGCCGAGTATTGATACCGGTATGGGCTTGGAGAGAACGGCCGCTGTGATACAGGGCAAGTCCTCTGTCTATGAGACCGACCTCTTTACTCCATTGATAAAGCTTGTATCTCAGCTGTCGGGGAAGAAATATGGTTTTAATGATAATGACGATAACAGTATGCGGATCGTCGCCGAGCACAGCCGGGGAATTACCTTTCTCATTGCTGATGGTGTCCTACCCGATAATGAGGGGCGGGGCTATGTCCTCAGGCGGTTGCTGCGCCGGGCGGCACTCTTTGGCCGCCGGCTGGGACTGGGAAAGCCCTTCCTGTCCCAAATGGCTGAGGCTGTTATTGACAAAATGGGGCATATCTACCCGGAACTGGTAAAACGGCAGGATTTTGTCCTTAAGGTGGTTGAGCTTGAAGAAGCCAGGTTCAGCGAGACACTGTCCACTGGTCTGGAGCTTCTGGACAGCATTATGGCTGAACGGGAGACCGACCGGGCAGGGGAGATTTCAGGTGAGGATGCCTTCAGGCTATACGACACCTATGGCTTCCCGGTAGAGCTGACCAAAGAGATAGCCCAAAGACGCGGTCTCTCCGTGGACTTAGAAGGCTTTGAGAAAGAAATGGAGAAGCAGCGGGAGAGGGCGAGAGCCACGCAGAAGTTTGTTTACGGCGCAGCCAAAGGAAAGGGCAAAGGCACTCTTACAGCTAAAGGTACGGTCGTTACCAAGTTTGTGGGCCATCACGAAATAGGCCATAGGTCGGTGATTACTTCTATTCTTGTTGACGGTGAGACTATAGACGCCGTGCAGAAGGGGCAGGAGGCAGGCGTCATTCTGGATACGACCCCGTTTTATGCTGAAATGGGTGGCCAGGTAGGCGATACTGGTGAAATAATAGACCCATCTGGCAAATTTGTAGTTACCAATACTATTCAGGTTCCACCGGATACAACTGTTCATCAGGGTCATGTTGTCCAGGGTAGTCTAAAGGTGGGAGATGAAGTGGAGGCTAAGGTGGATAGAGAAAGACGGCTTGATATTGCTCGCAACCACACGGCTACCCATCTGCTCCAGTTTGCCCTGCGCCGGGTTTTGGGCGAGCATGTCCAGCAGCGGGGTTCGCTGGTGGCTCCGGACCGGCTCAGGTTTGATTTTTCCCACTTAACGGCGATGACAAGAGAAGAGATAGACGAAGTACAGCATATCGTCAATGAGAAAATCCGCCAGAATCTGCCGGTATACGACCAAAACATCCCCTATAAGCAGGCGATTGCAGAGGGAGCGATAGCCCTGTTTGATGAGAAGTATGGCGATATGGTTCGGGTGCTTAAAATCGGTAGCCCGGCTATTAGCACCGAGCTATGTGGCGGTACCCATGTTGCCGCCACCGGCGAGATAGGCTTCTTTCAGATTCTCACTGAGTCGAGCATTGGTGGCGGCCTGCGCCGCATTGAAGCCGTTACCGGTCGCCGGGCAGAGGAAGTAATCAAGCAGAAGATTGATAGCCTAAGTGATGAAGCCGCCGGTATCCTGGCTGAGCTGGAAAAGGAGAGCAAGCGGGTGCAGACTCTGGAGCGTGAACTGGCCAGGAGACAAGCCGAGTCTCTCCTAGACCGTGTGGAGGTAGTTGACGGGGTAAAAGTACTGGCAGCCGGGGTGCCACCCTCTCGGTTGGAGAATTTGCGAGAAATGGCTGACCTGTTAAGGGATAAACTAAAAAGTGCAGTAGTAGTTCTGGGCACTATATATGAGGGCAAGCCAGCTTTTATCGCTGCGGTAACCCCGGACCTGGTTAAAAAGGGTTACCATGCCGGAGAAATAGTAAAAAAGGTGGCCAAGGTAGCCGGTGGTGGTGGCGGCGGCAAGGCTGGTTTAGCCCAGGG
>JABUBP010000084.1_pt1 | contig 19057 bp, 14 predicted proteins | sample 7240331 | NCBI WGS metagenome assembly JABUBP01 (sample SAMN07256347, study PRJNA390944) | subsurface metagenome | isolation source: Methane hydrate marine sediment | place: Pacific Ocean: Eastern North Pacific, ODP site 1244 | collected 2002 | reverse complement strand
TGTGGCACGGGCCAGCGCACTCGGCGAACTTGCCTCGCGCGTCACCCCAGCGAATATCGCGGCGACCCGCGCTGCGCTGGCCGATCCCGATCCGATGGTGCGGATCGGCGCCCTGGATATGCTGGAAAGCGTGCCCGCCGGTCAGGTCTGGTCTTATGCGTCGCCGCTGCTGTCCGATCCCGTTCGCGGCGTCCGCATCCGGGCGGCCTCCCTGCTCGCGTCCATTCCCGCCGCAAGCCAGCCTCCGGCGGATCGTGCGCGCTTCGATCAGGCGGCAGCCGAGTTCATCACGGCGCAGCGCTCCAATGCCGAGCGGCCGGAAGCCCGCACATCGCTTGGAAATTTCCTCACCCGGCGCGGACAGACCACCGATGCAGAGGCCGAATACAAGGCAGCCCTCAAACTCAGTCCGCAATATGCGCCGGCGGCGATAAATCTCGCCGACCTCTACCGGCAGCTCGGCCGCGACAGTGACGGCGAAGTAATCCTGCGAGCCGCGCTTGCGGCCGCGCCGCGCGACGCCGCGGCGCATCACGCACTCGGCCTGACTTTGACGCGCCTGAAGCGCTCCGACGACGCGCTCGCCGAGTTGCGGATAGCCGCCGAACTCGATCCGGAACGTTCCCGCTACGCCTACGTCTACGCTGTCGCGCTGCATTCCAGCGGACACCGCGATCAAGCGATGACGCTGTTGAACGAAGCGCTGAAAGGCCATCCCAACGACAAAGACGTCCTTGCGGCTCTGGTTTCGTTCAACCGGGTCGCAGGTGATGCCGGCGCCGCGCTGAGCTACGCCGAACGGCTCGCCGCGATTACGCCGGATGACCGCAATCTCGCAGCACTGATCGCGGAGCTCAGGCGGCAGACGGGCAAGTCGAACTAGGCAGCGAGATCTTTCTGCTACTCAGCCGCGTGCCGCATCTCTTCCATACCTTAAGCGCAATAGCCCTTGTCATCCTCGTCAATATCGAATGCTGGATGAGGATGCCCACACAACGGCGGGCCAACGTGGGCAGCCGCCCTTGCGACCTTGATCCGATCGCACGATATGAATCGCTTTCAAATATCACCGGAACTTCGATATGATCAACGACAAGCCGCCTGGAGACGCCTCGTCTCCGATCAACAAGCGGTGCACAACAGGGGAAGCGTCCATGAACAAGACCGCCGAGATTGCCGCCATTGTTGGCGTTGCTGCCACGGCCTTTGCAGGTGCCGCCAACGCGCAAAACTCTCCCGCCACTTCAGCGCTCGACGCCGGCCTGCGCGGCGCCATCGAGCGCAAGGACGTGCCGGGCGTCGTCGCACTGGTCACCGATCGCGAGAAGGTCCTCTATCAGGGCGCGTTTGGTGTAGCCGACGTTTCCACCGGCCGCCCCCTCGCCCAGGACTCGATGTTCCGCATCGCCTCGATGACCAAGCCGATCACGTCGGTCGCGCTGATGCAGCTGGTCGAACAGGGCAAGATCGGGCTCGAAGACCCCGCCTCGAAATATCTGCCGGAGCTGGCCGAGCTGAAGGTGTTCGAATCCTTCGATCCCGCCACCGGCGCCTACAAGCTCCGCCCGGCATCGAAGCCGGCGACCGTCCGGCATTTCCTGACGCATACGTCGGGCCTGGCCTATCCCTTCACCAGCCCGATCTGGCGCGACTTCAAGCCGGCCGCCGGCGAAACCTATCCGTTCGGCGGGCCGCTGCTGTTCGATCCCGGCGAGCGCTGGCACTACAGCACCTCAACCGACGTCTGCGGCAAGCTGGTCGAGGCGGTCTCCGGCAAGAAGCTCGAGGATTATTTCCGCGAGAACATTTTCGTGCCGCTGAAGATGACCGATACTTCCTACAATGTGCCGGAGGCAAAGGGACCGCGCATGGTCGCGCAGCAGCAGCGCGCCGGCAAGGAGATGAAGGGCGACATCGAGCTGCAGAACCCGCAGCTCGGGCTGACCATCGCCTCGCCGATCGGCGGCGGCGGCCTTGCCTCGACCGCCGGCGATTACGGGCGCTTCATGCGGATGTGGCTCAACGGCGGCGAACTGGAAGGCGCGCGCGTGCTCAAGGCCGAGACGGTCAAGCTGATGGGTCAGAACCATATCGGCGCAGTCTCGGTGCCGGCGCTCAAGAGCGCGCTGCCGCGCAGCGCCGACTTCACCTTCATCGCCGACAACAGGGACAAATGGGGCCTCGGCTTCCTGATCACGGTCGATCAGATGCCCGGCAAACGGTCGCCCGGCAGCCTGAGCTGGGGCGGCATCAACAACACCTTCTTCTGGATCGACCCGACCCAGGGCATCGCCGGCGTCATCATGATGCAGTACCTGCCGTTCGCCGATGCCAAGGCGCTCGCCACCTACGACATCTTCGAACGCGGCGCCTATCAGATCGTCAGCGCCGGACGCTAACGTACGCTGCCGTCGTGCGGGCCCGCGGGATGCCGCGGGCCCGAGGGCGCGTCCGAAAGACGCACCTCTCGTGCCGCCCTGTCCGCGTTATCGCGGCAGCCCCGACGGACTATTCGGCGGGGACGCCAACATGACGTGCTGGGCTTTCAATGAACGAACTGGATGACGTGCTCCGCTTGCTGGTAGCGGCCGGAACGGGATTGCTGATCGGTATCGACCGCGCCTCCATGGCAAGCCGGTGGGGATGCGCACCCTGTCCCTGGTGTCGCTTGGCGCTGCTCTGGTCTCCATCTCGGTGATCGAGTTTCAGGACCTGCGACAGCACCCGGACGCCATCTCCCGGGTGATTCAGGGCGTGGTTGCCGGCGTGCTAACGGGTGTCGGATTCATCGGCGCCGGCGTCATTCTGCGCGACCAACAGGCCAAGACCGTGCACGGGCTCACCACGGCCGCGACCGTCTGGATCGCGGCAGGTCTCGGCATCGCCTGTGCGCTCGGGGCGTGGCTGCTCGTCGGCACCGCCATTGCCATTACCCCTTCTCGTCCTGTTTGTTCTCGGATGGCTCGAAACAATCATGGGCCTCAAGTAGTTCCGGGAATCGAAAAGGAACATCGCGGGCGTCTCGTCGTTACCGCTCCAGAAGGAATGGAGTGGATCATGACGAATGATAACGCAGGCAATATCGAGCGCGCCTGGGAGCTAATGAAAAAGATCGGCTTTGCCATGCTGGTGACGCGGGATGGCGACAAGCTGCGCGCCCGCCCGATGAGCGCCCATATCGAGCGCGAGCAGAACACGATCTATTTCCTGACAGATGCACGGCGGCACAAGGACGAAGAGATCGCCCGCAATCCCGGCATCAATCTCAGCTTTGCCGACGCTTCCTCGCAAAAATACGTTTCATTGACGGGCACTGCCGTCGTGTCGAACGACCGCGCCAAGATCAAGGAGCTGTTTTCCACGCCTGCGAAAGCGTGGTGGGACAGCGCCGAAGATCCCAACATCCGCGTACTCAAGGTTACACCCGACGATGCGGAGTTCTGGGACTCGCCGGGCACCGTCATCTCCTATGTGAAGATGGCGGCAGCGGCGGTCACGGGCACACGGCCCGATATCGGCACGAACCGGAAGGTTTCCATGTGAGCGGGAATGCGCGGCTCGCTCATTCCAGCTGCATGCGGACGCCCTTGGCGCCGTTGAGCAGGCGTTTGAGATGAAAGTTGGCGAGCGGGTCGTCGGCATGCGCGCCCACCAGCGCAGCGAAGGCCGGCATGGCGCCGGCATCGCCGGCCTCGAGCTTGGCGAAGGCTTCCGAATACTGCGCGGTCGTCTGCCCCGCCGCGTCCCGCAACGGTTCGTACGCCCGCAGCGGCTCGCTGCGGCCGCGCAGCATGAGATCGCCGACCGGGCGGCCCTTGAATACGCCGGCGGCCTCGGCGACCGCGGCGCTGACGCAGATCCGCGTGCCCAGAAACTTGTTGGCGGCCTCAAGGCGCGATGCGGTATTGATGGTGTCGCCATAGGCCGTGTAATCGAAGAAGCGATTGCCGCCAAAATTGCCGACCAGCACGGGACCTGCATGGACACCGATGCGCGTGACGCCGAAATTGACGCCCGCGTTCTTCCACTTGTCGCGAAACGCCACGGCGCAGGCATCGAGATCGAGCGCGCAGGAGATCGCGCGCGTCGCGTAATCGGGCTGGTCGCCGGGCGCATTGAACAGGATCTGCATCCCGTCGCCCATCACCTTGGCCAAAGTGCCCTCGTGGGTGAACACAATCTCGGTCATGCCGCCCATGTATTCGTTGAGCAGCGCGCTCAGCACTTCCGGTTCGGTCGTCTCCGTCAGCGAGGTGAAGCTGGTGACGTCGGTGAAGATCGCCGCGATCTCGCGGCGATGTATCTCCATGCCACCGCCATCACCGCCGATCGCGAGCCGGCTCGCGAGTTGCGGCGAGAAATAGCGCGACAACGAGGCATGCGCCCGTTCCGCCTCGGCCTGGCGGCGCCGCGCCTCACGCAGCATCTCGACATGGCGGATGGTCTTGTCGATGGTGGCTTCGAGGTCGGCGAAATCGATCGGCTTGGTGAGGAAATCGAAGGCGCCGCGGTTCATGGCGGTGCGGATGTTGCTCATGTCACCATAAGCTGACACGATGATGGTCGACTTCTTGTCGTCGGCCTCCTGCAGCCGGGCGAGGAGCGATAGCCCGTCCATCCGGGGCATGTTGATGTCGGACACCACCATGTCGACATCCGGATTGGTCTCGATCTGCTGGAGCGCCTCGACGCCGTCACGCGCGAACACGAAATTCACGACGCCGTCGCGGATCTGGCGGCGGAACTTCTGCAGCACCAGCGCCTCGAGATCGGGCTCGTCATCGACAACTAGGATGGTCGCGGTCATGCGGCTTTCCCGAGCCTCGTGTCGATTTCCTGACGCAGCGCGGCGAAATCGATCGGCTTGGTCATAAGTCCCTCTGCGCCCCGCTCCAGCGCCTTCCTGCGCGTCTCGGCGTCGCCATAGGCGGTGATCATGATGACGGGAACGTCCGGCCGCTCCGCACGCAGGTTCGGCAGCATGTCGAGCCCGCTCATCCCGGGCATGTTGATGTCGGACAGCACCAGGATCAGCGTGGGCTCGCGCAATTCGGCCGCGCGCCGCAAGGCGGCCGGCGCCGACGGTGCGAATTCCATCAGGAAAAGCCCGTTGCGCAGTTCGCGCCGGAACTGCTGGCGGAACAGCGTCTCAACATCGGGCTCGTCATCGACGACAAGTATGTAAACGCTCAATTCCTGCCTCCGGTAGCTTCTTTGGCCGCACCGGCCGCGGCGTTGCGCGGCAGTGTGATAATGAATTCGGTAAATGAACCGGGCTCGGTGACGACGTCGATCTTGCCGCCATGTTGTTTCACGATAATGTCGTGGCTCATGGAAAGGCCGAGCCCGGTGCCCTCGCCCGCCGGCTTGGTGGTGAAGAAGGGATTGAACATCTTCTCCTTCACGTCAGGCGGAATGCCCGTGCCGTTGTCGCGGATGCGGATTTCGACGGTGCTGCCGAGGTTCTTCGTTACAGCGGTCAGCGCCGGCTCAAAACCGTCGCCGGCGGCATCCTTGCGCTTGGTCGCGGCATAGAAGCCGTTGGAGATCAGATTGAGGAAGACGCGGGTGATCTCCTGTGGGTAGACGTCGATCATCCCTGCCGCCGGATCGAGCTCGCGGCTGAGCGTGATATTGAAGCCGGATTTCTCTGCCCGTGCGCCGTGATAGGCGAGATTGAGGCTTTCCTCGACCAGCGCATTGATATCGGCGGGGCGATGCTCGCCGGAGCCCTCACGCGAATGCAGCAGCATGTTCTTGACGATGGAGTCGGCGCGCTTGCCGTGCTGCACGACCTTCTCGAGGTTGCCCTTCAGCATATGCGTGAGTTCGTCGATCTCCTCGCGGGTCTTGCCGTCGATGGACGCCGACTTCAGCACGTCGTTCAATTCGTCGATCAGCTCGGTCGAGAGCGAGGAGAAATTGTTGACGAAATTGAGCGGGTTCTTGATCTCGTGGGCGATGCCGGCGGTGAGCTGGCCGAGCGAAGCGAGCTTCTCGGTCTGGACCAGACGATCCTGCGCGGTGCTGAGTTCATCGAGGGATTGCGACAGTTCGGTCGTGCGGTTTCGCAATTCCTTCAACAGCCGGGTGTTCTCGATCGCGATGACGGCCTGCTTGGTGAAGTTCTCGACCAGCGCAATCTGCTTGTCCGTGAAAGGCCGCACCTCCTGCCGGAAGATCGTGATCGTACCAATCAGTTCGTCTTCCTTCAGCATCGGCACAACGATAAGCGTCCGCGCCCCCGCCGCTTCGACGATCCCAACGACCATTGGAACACGGGCCAGGTAAGCCGGACTGTGCGTCAAGTCGAGTATCTGGGCCGGTCGGCGTGTCTTGGCGACTGTGCCGAGAGCCGTCTCCGGTTGTGGATAGAGCGCGGTCCTTTCTCGATAGGCCGCGAAAGCAGGAGGGATGTTATAGTCGGCAACAATGTTGAATTTCTCCCCGTCCCAGAGGTTCATGATGCCGAAAGTCGCGCTGCAGACCCGGGTCGCATTCTCGAGCATTTTGTGAAAGACCGGCTCCAGTTCGCCTGGCGAAGAACTGATCGTCTCCAGCACTTCTGAGGTCGCGGTCTGCTGCTCCAGCGTCTCCTTCAATTCCGCCGTGCGCTGCTCGACCTTGTTCTCCAGGTCCGCATAGGATTCCTGCAGCCTCTCGCCCATGTCGTTGAACTGGTTGGCGAGGCCCTCCAGCTCGTCGCCGGTCTTGATCGAGATGCGCTGGCCAAAATCGCCGCCGCCGATGCGCGCGGCGCCGGCGCGCAACGCCTGGATCGGGCCGACCATGCGCCGCGCCAGGAAGATTCCGGCGAGTACGGCGAAGATCGAGGCTGCGAGCAGCACGATGGCAAGCCGCTGCAGCGCCGCGTAGAGCGAGGCATAGGCCTCCCGCACCGGCAGCTCGACGAACATGGTCCAGCGCAACGGCTGGATCGGCGCCGACGCCGTCAGCACCTCCTGCCCCTGGATGTTGGGCAAGCCCTGCAACGAATCCGAGACTTGCGCGCCCCCGCTGGCGATCGCGGCCCTGACCTGCGGCAGCCCCGACATGTCGGTGTTGCGCAACACGAGGCTGATGTCGGGATGCGCGATCAGCCGCCCCTGCGAGCCCACCACATAGGCATGGCCGTGTTCACCGACCTTGATCTGGGAAACGACGTCCCAGATCAGTTTCAAATTGACTTCCGCAATGCTGACGCCGGCGTCCTTGCGGGTGCCGGCCAGCGACAGCGTCATATAGGGCTCGGACTCCCGTCGAAAATAGACCGGGCCGTAATAGACCTTGTTGGCGACCGCCTCGGTGAATTTCGGCTCTTTGGAAAGGTCGAGCCCGCTGTCGACGACGTCCATGGCAAGGCGCGAGACCCGCAGGCGCTCCTTGCCGGTGGAATCGATCTGCGCGAGCTCGGTGATCGCCGGCACCTGCCGCAGCAGCCGCAGCGCGTCGAAGCGGCGGTTCTCCAGCGAACCCGCCGACCACGGCAATTGGGCGGTCCAGCCGAGCTGGCTCTCGATTTCCTTGATGAACTGGCTGATCTTCGCGGCCGCCGCCTCGGCCTGTTCGTGCTGGATACGGATCAGCGAGGCCTTGTGTTCGCGATAGTAGAAGAAGACCTCGAAAATGCCGTTCGACAGCAGCGCGATCGCAACCACGGCGACGAACAGCGCAACGTATTTGGTGAAAAGCCGGCTGCGAATCCCGGAGCGCGTGGATTGCGTCTCTTCCCCCGGCACCAGGGCAGCATGCGCCGGCGGCGCGTCCGCCTGCGCGCGCACCTTGGAGGTGTCGGGAAGTGAAATGCTCATCCCGGCAGGCTAGCAAGAACGGCTGACCTTGTCTCTCGCCGGGCCGGCGAAGAATCCGGCCCGCTTTGGGTTAACGGCGCCCGTTAACGGCCGGCCGGCCTCCCCTTCGTCCCTTACGCGTTCACACTTGTTTGCGGCGCGGCAGCGGATGGCTTGACCGGCGCGGCCATGTCTTCCGGCACCAGGGCCGGCCCCTGCTCGACCACCGGCAGCGCGAGGCCGCTTTCCTTGCGGACGGCGAGCATGCCGACGCAGACCGCGTAAAGCACGACGCCGAGCGTATAGGTCGCGGCGATGCCGAACTGGATGGAAAGCGCGACGCCGAGCACCGAAGCCAGCATCGACGTGATGCCGTTGGCGCTCCACAGGAACGGCAACAGGTCGGAACGGTGGCGCCAGATGCTCAGGCCCAGCGGGAACATCATGCCCATGCAGAACGCGGGCGGCGCGAGCAAGGCCACCGAGATCAGGATGCGCATTTCAGTCGCCTGCGAGCGCGTCCATTCGGTCGCCAGCGGCGTCAGCACGCCAGCCGCAGCGAGCGTGACCATCAGCGCAGCCATCCGGCCGAACATCGCAGCCCGGCCGGGCGTATGCGCGCCTACCGTTGCGCTGCCGATGCCGCTGAAGATCAGGATGGTGAAGAGAACGACGCTGAGGCCATAGACGGGATGGCCGAGGAAGACCGTCAGCCGCTGCATCTGCGCGATCTCGATCAGCATGAAGCCGAGGCCGATCGCGCTGAAATACACCACCGGCGGGGTCAGCGTCGACAGCGGAATCGTTCGCACCAGGCGCACGAAGGGAGCGACGATGTAGTACGCGCAGGCAAAAAGTGCGACCGCCAGGATCAGCAGGACCATGCTGATCGCCACGTTGTTGTTGGTGAAGGAAGACGTCGGCCTGGTAACAAAATTCGAGAGGCGCTGCGTGTAGAAGAAGAACGGGTTGTCGTCGGTCGAGGGAGCAACGTTCTCCGGCAATGATGCGAAGAAAGCGGCGTCCGCCCTGCCGGAGAGCAAGGTGGAGGTGACGTTGTCGTATGGAACGTCGGGCGCCAAAATCACCTTGAAGTTCTGGGCGATGAGCTTTGCCTTCGCGGCCTGCCATTCGGCATCGGTGAAACCGTGGGGGCGCGTCATCACGGTCACGATCGGACCGGCGTTGACGGCGACCACGTGCCGCGCCAGTTCGGTCGCGCGCACGCCGTGCCGCTGTAAGGCTTCTGCGGCGATCGCCACAAGGCGATAGAATTCGCCGCGATATTCCTGCGGATCGTACCAGCGCGAGATCGAGAGCAGCCCGCCGGGCTTTAGGGCGCGGTAGAAGTCGCCCCAGGCTTCAACGGTGTACAGACGGTTTTCCGTCAGCGTGAGACCGCCCGCAGCCGTCGCAGCCCAGGTGTCGATCAGCGAGATCTGGACGAGGTCATAGCGCTCGGACGAGTGGTTGATGTAGCTGCGCGCTTCGGCATTCACCAGCGATACGCCCGGGCGTTTGTGGAGGTTGCCGGAGAAGTCGGCGAACTTGTCGGTCAGGACTTCGAAGATGGCCGGGTTGATCTCGATGCCGCGGATGTTCTTGGTGCCGAACAGCAGCGCAGAAAGAATGTCGCGCCCGCCGCCGACGCCGATGATCGCGGCATCCTTCGGCGGCTGCACCAGGTAAGCCGCGTTGATGACGTCATCCTTCAGGTAGGACACCTTGGAAAGATCGCCGTCGAAGCGGGTGATGACGGTGGCGGCGTCCGCGTCGATGTCCAGCAGATTCTGGTCGATCTTGCTTTTGGGCTCAGTCGCATAGGCCCAGCCGAACGGCCTGCTTTCGCCGAGCGGTTTCACTCGCACGCGCGAATAGGTATTCCAGCGCTCGAACAGCGTCTGGGTTTGCTCGTAGCCTTTGGCCCAGAAGACGCCGAGATGCGTGCTGCCGGTGGCGGCCAGGCCCGTGTGCAGGGCGGCGGCGGCGGCGAGCGTGACCGCGACCGCGCCGCTCAGTCGGCGGCTTGCAATGTCGCTGCCGCTGCGGACCACCATCCAGCCGGCGCCGGCGGAGAAGGCGCCGAGCCAGAACGTGGCGCTGACGGGATCGACGACCAAGAGAGCGAAGATGATGCCGAGACAACCAAGCGCAGCGCCGGTGAGGTCAGCGGCATAGAGCCAGCCGCCGGCATAAGGCAGGCGCGTCAGCAGCAGTGTGATGCAGATCCCGCTGCTGCTGAAGGGAATGACGAAGGCGAGAGCCGAGACCGCAAGCGCGCCGAGCACGAGATTCTGGGGAACGACGAGCGGCGCACACAGAAACAGGATCATCGCGCCAACGCCCGAGATGGCGAACCAGGCGGCGTTGCGGGCAAACTCGGCAGCGACAGCTTCGGGCGCGTAGCGTTCGGGGTTGTTGTAGACCTCCATCGCACCGCGGGTCAGTCCGAGCATGGCGAGCGAGATCGCGGCGAACGCGAAATGGTAATACAGCATCACGCTGAAAAAGCGCGTGATCAGGATCTGGAATGAGAGGGTGGCGCAAGCCAGAACGAAGATCGCAAGATAGTAGCGGCCTGGAATCCTGAGATTTGCCGGCACGGTATTCCCCCTGAGGCGGATCTTGATCATCGACCCAGCAGCAGGGCCGTTCCGGCCGAATGCTGACCGAGATTCCCTAACGTCCGGTTGCCCATGCGGGCGCAAACGCTCTTTCCGGCGCCTGCCATAACGGGCCGGGTCATAGTTTTTTCGCTATCGCGCCGGATTTCAGGGCCGGACGCGCCAGACCGTCAGATTGCCCGATGGCGTGAGCGTAACCGGTTCCAGGAAATCCGGGACCTCGCCGCGGCCAAGCCGGGCGGCCAGACCATCGGGGGCCAGTTCCAGAAGTTCCTTCAGTTCCAGCGAGCCCCGGCAGAGCGCGACGTAGTCGACCTGCCGTTCCCCAAGAATCCGCCGGGCGGTGTCGGGGTCCGCCATCATCGTGCGGATCATGACGAGGTTGCCGTCATTGTTGCGATGATAGGGACCTGCAAAGACGGAATGCTCCGTCGCAGCCAGAATACCCGGGCCGAGATCGATCGGCGCGACGATGCGTCCGCGCGGCAACGCGGCCAGCGGCACAACACTGGAATAGCCGCGGCAGGTGGACACGCCGTCCTGTTTGGCGATGATCTTTGCGGGCGGCGCGATCACATCGAGGAGCGGCCGTCCGGCCATGCCGGCGGCACCGAGAACGGCCGGCGAAGCGAACACGACAGCCAGAAGTAGCCGGCGGCGCTCGATCAGGGGCCACAGCACGGCAAGGCTCGCCACAAACACGGGCGCGGCCGCCATCGTCGCCCCCGCAGCGCCGCGGATCTGCCAGAAGCTGATCGCCAGCGAAGCAGCGATCACGCTGGAGGCGAGCGCCCAGCGATAGCGGAACTTGCGCGGCGCGCGCGCCATCACCATGCCGGCCAGAGCGAGCGTTGCGAGTGGAGGCGCATAGTTGCCCGCGATCCGTTCGGGTTGCAGCGCGAGCAGCGTCTTCAGTGACATCACCTCGGCGACATGGTCGAGCCACAGCGAGGTCACCAGCGGGTCGACCGCTGCATAGGGCGAGGCGACCGATCGCGGAAAGGCCGCGAAGAAGACTGCCAGCAGCAGCGATCCGCTGACTCCGGCGGCAACAACACGCGAATGCAGGTCCGCCCGCCGCGCGGCAACCGCGCTCACGATCATCAGGCTGACGCCGCCGCCAACCAGTAACAGCAGCACCGGACCGCCGAACGCGTCGAACACAGGTGCCGTCCAGGAATGCGGCGGCAACAACAGCACCGCAAGCAACGCCGATGAACCCGCCAGCGTCGCGCCGAACACCGCAACGCTCGAGCCAACCGCGGTGCCGCGCCAGATCACGAGACCGAGCACCGTCACGCATCCCGCGGCAAACGCCGGCAGCATCTCGACCCCAACAGCCAGCGACATGGTCACCGACAATCCCGCAAACAGCGCCGAGCGCGCGCGGTGCTCGATGTCGGCAGCGAAGAACAGGAAACACAGCAGCAGAACGATCTGGGCGTTGTGGTGATCGATCGCACCGGCACGGAAATGGATCAGCGCGGGTGCCGCCAACGCAGCCGCAATCATGGCCGCGAGCGCCAGTTCCTGCCGGCGCGCGCCGCCTGCCATGCGCACGGAAATCATCCCGACCAGGACCAGCGCCGCCGCAAGCATGGTCGTCGGCCACAACGCGAGCGCGGCCTGTTCTGCACCCGCAATGCCGAGCATCGGACGCAACAGCAGGATCAGACCCGCAATCGGCGCGTCAATCAGGCGCGACCAGTGCATTGACCCGCCGTGCGGCGGGTCCAGCCGATATTGCGTGAGGTCGAACCAGGATTGTCCGGCCAGGAGATCGCGGACCTCCACCAGCCGCATCGCGTCGTCGGTCGACATCTGCTCGAACACGCCGGTGCGCAGGCTCGGAACGGCCAGCACCAGGGCGCCCGCGACGCACAGCAGCAGCGCCACCCACAAATGGCTTGTGGTGCGCGACGGCGTCTGTGAGAGCTTGATGGTCCCGTGCATGCGATGCCTCAGGGGTCCGAGGTATCACCTTGAACTGTCTAATTGATTAACCAGGAGCCGCGAAATGCGGAGATCCGGCCGCTCAGTTCGGCGTGCTGCCGCCGACGACCCGGAGCTCGATCCGGCCGATCAACTCCCTGCGCAGCGCTTCGGCCTTGCCGATGGCTTCGGTGGTCTGCTGCAGCGTACTGACGTTGGAGCCGAGCGAGACGATGCCGCCGAGCACGGCCGCGATCGATCCGATGGCGAGAACCTGATCTGAGCCGAACACACCGAACAACATCACCAGCAGCAAGGCCGCGCCGCCCGCAATCGCGGCCTTGGAAAACAGGATGATCTTGCGGCAACGCTCCGACACCCCGGCAAGATACTCGAGCCGGGCTTCGATCATCGCGATCTCTTCGCTGGGGTCGCGCTCGTCATCAGGCTCGTCGTCGACCATCAACGTCCCCGCCACGCGACCGGCCGCCTTTACTCCGCCGCCTGGCGCACGTGGCGCGCGGTCGGCGTGCGCATGGTGACGAGCTCTTCGGCCGCGGTTGGATGCAGCGCCATGGTGGCGTCGAAATCGGCCTTGGTCGCCTTCATCTTCACGGCGATGGCGACGGCCTGGATGATCTCGGCGGCGGCATCGCCGACGATGTGACAGCCGAGCACGCGATCGCTGGTGCCGTCGACCACGAGCTTCATGAGCACGCGGGTGTCGCGGCCCGACATCGTCGCCTTGATCGGCCTGAAGTCGGCCTTGTAGATGTCGACATGGCTGTATTTGGCGCGCGCCTCGGCCTCGCTGAGGCCGACGGTGCCGACTTCCGGCTGCGAGAATACTGCCGTCGGGATGTTGCCGTGGTCGACCTCGACCGGCCGCTTGCCGAACACGGTATCGGCAAAGGCATGGCCCTCGCGGATCGCAACCGGCGTCAGGTTGACGCGATGGGTGACGTCGCCGATGGCATAGATGTGCGGCACCGAAGTCTTCGCCCACTCGTCGGTGGCGATGCCGCCATTCTTCGGGTTGATGGCGACGCCGGCCTTCTCCAGCCCGAGATTGGCGACGTTGGGATGGCGGCCGATCGCGAACATCACCCGGTCCGAGGCGAGGCTCGACCCACCGGACAGATGCGAGGTCAACTCGTTGCCGTGCTTCTCGACCTTGTCGATGGTGCAGCCGGTGATGATGGTGATGCCGCGCTTCTCCATCTCCTTGCGGACATGGGCGCGGACGTCGTCGTCGAAGCCGCGCAGGATGTTCTCGCCGCGATAGACCAGCGTCACGTCGCTGCCGTAACCGGCGAAGATGCAGGCGAATTCGAGCGCAATATAACCGCCGCCCTGTACCACCACGCGTTTCGGCAGTTGCGGCAGATGGAATGCCTCGTCGGAGGAGATGACGTGCTCGATCCCGGGAATTTCCGCGCCGTGGTTGGGCCGCCCGCCGGTGGCGATCAGCACGTATTTCGCGGTCACCTTCTTGCCGTCGGCAAGCCGCAGTGTGTGCGGGTCCTCGAACACGGCGCGGCTCTTCACGATGTGCGCGCCAGATTTCTCGACATTGGTGGTGTAGGCGGCCTCGAGGCGCGCGATCTCCTTGTCCTTGTTGCGGATCAAGGTCGGCCAGTCGAACGTCGCCGGCGGAATGGTCCAGCCGAAGCCGGCGGCGTCCTCGATTTCCTGATGGACATGCGAGCCGATCACGAACAGCTTCTTCGGCACGCAGCCGCGGATCACGCAGGTGCCGCCCATCCGGTACTCCTCGGCAACCATCACTTTGGCGCCGTAGCCCGCGGCAATGCGGGCGGCGCGCACCCCGCCCGAGCCGCCTCCGATCACGAAGAGATCGACGTCGTACTCAGCCATGGCTGCTCCGCCCCTTTTCCATCACCCGCGATCAGATCGGCTTGTTGCGGTTCTTCATCTCTTTGCGGAATTCCTCGTTCACAGTACCCGCAAACTGCAGCGCCCACTGGTTCATGTAGCCCATGCTAAACTGGATCGCGCGCGGCTCGGCCACCAGCAACTTCTGCCCCAGCGGCGTCTTGTAGAAGGTGACGAGATCCTTGAGCTCCTGCTCGGAGAATTCGTTGGCATAGACCTGCGCCATGCCGTCGCCGATCTCCTTTTCGCGGCCCGCCAGATTCTTGGCGACCGCAGGCGCAACCTCGTTGAGGTCCTTCTGGTAGTTGAGGTTCTGCTGGATCAGCGCGTTCTTGGTCTGCTCCACGATGTTGGGAACGGCAGACTGATACATCGCCGAGGCGTTCTTCATCGCCAGAATTTCCTTAGCCGCCGCGAGCGCAGCGGGCGAGGCCGGCTTGAGCGGCTGTGTCTGTACCGGCGCGGGCGCAGCGCCCTGCTTCGGCGCCTGTGCCGTGGCGGGAGCGCCAGACAGCGCGAGCGTGGCCGCAACACCAGCCGCCGACAAGATTTGCGAGAAACGCTTCATTCCAGTTCTCCTCGATTTCCGGCGTCACCGCCGCTCAACAACACGAATTCCGTTTGCGCCTGCCAAGATCACCGTGCTGGCGAGACCGACAAAAAGTCCGCTCTCCACCACGCCCGGGATAACATTCAACAGACCAGCCAGACGCGGCACGTCCGCGATCCGGCCGAGATGGCCGTCGATGATCCAGTGGCCGCCATCGGTGACAAAAACGTGGCCGTCCTTGCCCTTCCGGAGCACCATTTGCCCGGAAACGCCGGCCGCCGCAAACGCCCGTTCGATGGCCCGCCTGGTGGCCGCAAGGCCAAAAGGAACCACCTCCACAGGTAGGGGAAAGCGGCCGAGCGCATCGACCCATTTGGTCTCGTCGGCGATCACGATCATGCGATCCGATGCGGCCGCGACGATCTTTTCCCGGAGTAGCGCCCCGCCCCCGCCCTTGATCAGGTCGAGCACCGGATCGACCTCGTCGGCGCCGTCAACGGTAATGTCCAGCCGGTCGATCTCGTCGAGCGTGGTCAGGGCGATGCCGCATTGCTCGGCCTGGACGCGGGTCGCTTCCGAGGTGGGCACGCCGATCACCTTCATGCCGGCCCGCACCTTCTCGCCAAGGAGGTCGACGAAATGCCGCGCCGTCGAGCCGGTGCCGAGCCCGAGCTTCATGCCATCCCGGACCTGCTCCAGCGCGCGTGCCGCGGCCTGCCGCTTCAATGCTTCCATGTCCACGGTGGCGATGCTCCCGGCCCTTGCTGGGCGGGATATCTAGCGTCGTTTTCGCTCGGGGAACAGCGCCGAAAACGGCCTATCCGGAGCAAAAAGGCAGGGTTTTGCAGCGATTTCAACGCTTCCCACTTGCAGGAGCCGCCCGGGACCGATAGCGACTTGCCCATGACCCCTCCCCGCATTGTCGTATTCGATCTCGATGGCACGCTGGTCGACACCGCGCCGGACCTGATCAACGCCCTCAACTACGTTCTCCATCGCGAGGGCCTGCGGCCGGTGCCGCTTGCGTCTGCGCGCAACATGATCGGCGCCGGGGCGCGCAAGCTGATCGAGCGCGGCCTCGAGGTCGAGGGCGTAACCGTTACCGTCAGCGAACTCGATCGCATGATGCGCGATTTCATCGATTATTACGCCGAGCATATCGCCGACGAGTCCCGCCCGTTCGAAGGCCTTGACGCCGCGCTCGACGATATGGAGGGCCGTGGCTACCGCTTCGCGGTTTGCACCAACAAGCTCGAATGGCTGTCAAAGCTCCTGCTCGACAAGCTGGACATGAGCCGGCGTTTTGCGGCGATCTGCGGTGCCGACACATTCGGGGTGGCAAAGCCCGATCCGGCCATCCTTCATCAGACCATCGCCCGCGCCGGCGGGCAGTCAGCGGCCTCCGTCATGGTCGGGGATTCCGGAAGCGATATCGGCGCGGCCCGGCGGGCCGGCATTTCCGTGGTCGGCGTCTCCTTCGGCTATACCGACGTACCGATTGCCGATCTGAAACCGGACCGGCTGATCGGGCATATGAAGGATCTGCCGGGTGCAGTCGAAAGTCTCATGAAATCAGCCTGATGGGCCGATTTTGCGACAATTACCCTGAACGATGTCCAATAAACCGCCGCCTGCGGCACTGCCCCGATTGTGGGTGCGCCGCAACCTGCCTAGATTGTGCCCGGGGACGCCGAGGCAGATGCCCGCGCAAGGCGCAAAACGGTACGTGTGGATGAGCGGATTGGTTGGTTCCGAACAGGCGTTGCTTGGTCCGATGGTCGATCCGTTCGGCCGGACCATCCGCTATCTGCGCGTCTCGGTCACCGACCGCTGCGACCTGCGCTGCTTCTACTGCATGTCCGAGGACATGACGTTCCTGCCCAAGGCGGACCTGCTGACGCTGGAAGAGCTCGACCGGCTCTGCTCGGCGTTCATCGCCAAGGGCGTGCGCAAGCTGCGCCTTACCGGCGGCGAGCCGCTGGTCCGCCGCAACGTGATGTCGCTGGTGCGCTCGCTGTCGCGGCACCTTTCGACCGGCGCGCTCGACGAACTCACGCTCACCACCAACGGCTCACAGCTCGCGCGCTTTGCGAGTGAGCTTGCCGATTGCGGCGTTCGCCGCATCAACGTGTCGCTCGACACGCTGGACGCAGACAAATTCCGCTCCATCACGCGCTGGGGCGACATCGACAAGGTGCTGGCAGGCATCGAGGCCGCGCGCGCCGCGGGGCTTGCCGTGAAGATCAATGCGGTGGCGCTGAAGAATCTTAACGAGGACGAAATTCCCGCGCTGATGCGCTGGGCCCACGGCAACGGCATGGGGCTGACGCTGATCGAGGTGATGCCGATGGGCGATGTCGGCGAAGGCCGCCTCGACCAGTACGTGCCGCTGTCCCTGATGCGGGCGCGGCTCGCGCGCGAATTCACGCTTGTCGATCTCGACGAGACGACCGGGGGACCTGCCCGCTACGTTCGCGTCGCCGAGACCGGCGGCAAGCTCGGCTTCATCACGCCGATGACTCACAACTTCTGCGAATCCTGCAACCGCGTGCGCATCACCTGCACCGGCACGCTGCACACCTGCCTCGGGCATGAGGACGCCTCCGATTTGCGCAAGCCGCTCCGTAGTTCTCCGGACGACGATCTGCTCGGCGCGGCAATCGACCGCGCCATTGGGCTGAAGCCCAAGGGCCACGACTTCATCATCGACCGCCGCCACAATCGGCCGAGCGTCAGCCGGCACATGAGCGTGACCGGCGGCTGAATTTTTGGGCTGCGGCGATTATTCCCGATTCACTGCCTAACCCCCGCGTCAATTTGTCCTTTTTCCCATTGACGACGGCAAGGCGCGCTGAAATGGTGCGGCCTGCTTACGCCTGCACGGCCGGATAGGCCGCTGTCCCTTGAGGGACAGCCAAGACGGCGAAGCGCATGAGGGGGAGGACTTTCGTTGCAATCACTGCTGCAGGTGACTAACGGCTCCGTGCGTTTGGCGCGCGGCTGTGTAGCAGTGCTCAACAGGAATATCGGCGTGCCGGCGCGGCCGCCGGGGAGAAAATGATGCGTCCATTGCTAGGTCTCAGCAACGCGATCGACCTGCTGAATGAGAAGCTCGGCAGCATCTGCAATTTCCTGATCCTCGCCGCCTGTGTCGTCAGTGCCGCGAACGCCATGATCCGCTACGCATTCGGTTACAGCTCCAACGCCTGGCTCGAATTGCAGTGGTACATGTTCGCCGTCGTCATCATGTTCGGCGCGTCCTACACGTTCAAGAAAAACGAGCATGTCCGCGTCGAGATCCTCTATCTCATGCTGTCGGAGCGCGGCCAGCTCTGGCTCGACATGATCGGCACGCTGTTCTTTCTCATCCCGAGCTGCCTGCTGCTTGCGTATCTCTCCTGGCCGTTCTTCTACCAGGCCTACGCCGTCGGCGAGATTTCCTCCAACGCCGGCGGACTGATCCGCTGGCCCATCAAGTTCGTGATCCCGGCCGGCTTTGTCCTGCTCGCCCTGCAAGGCGTCTCAGAGGTCATCAAGCGCATCGCCGCGCTGAAGGGCTATGTCGTGATCGACGCCAAGTACGAGAGGCCGACGCAATGATTACGCTGGAGATGATGCCGCCGCTGATGTTCGGCGGCTTGATCTTGACCATGCTGATCGGCTTCCCGGTGGCCTTCACCTTGGCCGCGCTCGGCCTGTCGTTCGGCTTCCTGTCGATCTATCTCGGCTTCTTCGACCTCAACTTCCTGCAGGCGATCCCGGGCCGCATCTTCGGCAGCGTGCTGTCGAACGAATTGCTGCTGGCGATCCCCTTCTTCACCTTCATGGGCTCGGTGCTGGAGCGATGCGGCCTTGCCGAGGACATGCTGGACTCGATGGGCCAGTTGTTCGGTCCGATCCGCGGCGGCCTCGGCTATTCCGTCATCATCGTCGGCTTCATCCTGGGCGCCATCACCGGCACCGTGGCGGCGCAGGTGATCGCCATGGCGCTGATCTCGATGCCGGTGATGATCCGCTATGGCTACAACATCCGCTACATCACGGGCGTGCTGGCGGCCTCCGGCACCATCACGCAACTGGTGCCGCCGTCGCTGGTCCTGATCGTGATGGCCGACCAGCTCGGTAAGTCGGTCGGCGACATGTATCTCGGCGCCTGGGGTCCGTCGGTCCTGCAAATCGCGCTGTTCGCCGGCTACACTTTCGTGCTCGGCCTGATCAAGCCGGATCATGTCCCGCCGGTGCCGATCGAGGCGCGCACCCTGAAC
>JABUBP010000083.1_pt1 | contig 19084 bp, 18 predicted proteins | sample 7240331 | NCBI WGS metagenome assembly JABUBP01 (sample SAMN07256347, study PRJNA390944) | subsurface metagenome | isolation source: Methane hydrate marine sediment | place: Pacific Ocean: Eastern North Pacific, ODP site 1244 | collected 2002 | reverse complement strand
CGCTCTCGCCGTAGCGGCCGATGTCGAGCTCGCGTCCTTCGCGCACGTCCATCGACATCCGCACGATTGGATCGTCCTGGGCCTGGCGATGCACCTCGGTCAGCATCGCGTCCGGCTCGGAATTGGTGAAGAAGCCGCCGCCCTGGATCGGCGGCAGCTGCGCGGGATCGCCGAGCACCAGGAGAGGACAGTCGAACGACATCAGGTCGCGGCCGAGTTCGGCGTCGACCATCGAGCATTCGTCGATGATGATCAGCTTGGCCTTGGAGGCCGGCGCGTCGTCCCACAATTCGAAGCTCGGCTGCTCCTCGCCGGATTCGCGGGCACGATAGATCAGCGAATGAATGGTGGAGGCGCCGTCGCATCCCTTGTTGCGCATGACGAGGGCGGCCTTCCCGGTGAAGGCTGCGAACTTCACCTCTCCGTCGACGCCTTCGGCGATGTGCCGGGCCAGCGTGGTCTTGCCGGTGCCGGCGAAGCCGAACAGGCGGAACACCGGCGGCGTGCCGCCACGTCCGGGTTTTGCTTTCAACCAGTCGTCGACGGCCTTGAGCGCAGCATCCTGATGCGGGGTGAACGTAGCCATGTCTGTCTTGAAAGGAACCGGCGAGGCCTCCGCTACTTGTCGATCCGGTCGTGCAGCTGCCAGAATCGCAGCGTGCGCTCGGCCGTCGCGGGGGACAGCTTGACGAAATCCGTGCCCGCGAGCTTCAGAGTGGCCTCGTCGATGCGGTACTTGACCGGACGATTGCAGAGGATTTTTTCGACCGTTGGCCAACCGAGGCCTGCCGATTTGCATGGGATCAGCACGAGATCGGCACGCGGCCCTTCCAGGACCTTCGCCATCAGCTCGGTGGGCGCGCTGTTGTTGAGAAGTCCGAGCGCGGCGGCAACCTCGTCGAATCTCTTGGTTTCCGCGAACCGGGCGATGGCTGTGTCGTTGAGTTCGTTGAGGCCCTTCATCCGCTTGACCGCCGCTTCAGCCAGGCTGAAATCCCGCTTCGGCTCCGGCGGGGCCGCCTTGCTGGTGATCGCGGCGAGGATGCGCTTGATCTCGGCTTGGAGCTCCGGCGGGGCAATGGCTGCAAGGCGTGCGCGCACCGCTTCGGTCGCGCGCTGCAGCAGGTCGCGAAGATACTTGATGGGAAGGTCGATGCGCAGGCCGAGCGCTTCGGCGAGCGCTTCGTCGGCTTCCGCGTGCGCGACCATGCCGCCATATCCGTCCTCGGAGAAGCGGGCCGTCCGGTTGTCGGCAAGGCGGCGGATGACCTTGCGCTCGCCGCGCTCGACAAGGACGTCCGTGACGACCTCCGGCAGGTCGGCGCGGCCGGAAATGGCGAACAGGTGATCCTGCCCCTTGGCTTTCGCGATCTCGACCAGCGTCGGGGTGCTCAGGCGATTGGACTCGCTCAGCACCTTGCCCGCGACGGTGATCTCGTCGTCCCAGGCGAGGCGTTCGAGCACGCCGGCAGGTGCATAATCCAGCGGCGCCAGACGATCGCCAAGCTCGGCCCTGACCCGGCTTTCTACCCGCGTCACCAGATGCGAGAGCACATGATCGAAGACCTCGACCTGATCGTCGCTGAGGCGCTGCCCCTGGTCGAGAAACAGGTCGGTCACCCGTCGCAAGGTCTCGATCCGCTTTGCCGAGGAGCCGTTACGGACCGCATCTTCGAGCTCGTCGATGATGGAATTCGTCTGCTGCATCATGCTTTTCTGGCCATTGCAGGAGGACCGGGACGCTTCCGCCCCGCCCGAGCATGATCGGTCCTGCGATTTAAGCAGGGCATAACACAGTGGTATAATGAAACTGCCGAATGGAACTTTCGCTATCAGAATTCGGCAGATCTGAAAGTTGGCCGCGCCCGGCGCGTGGCGCGCCAGGAGCGGATGTCTACTGCCAGCCGGGAACGCCGCGCATGTCCGGCAATTGATGGGCGATGCCCTTGTGGCAGTCGATGCAGGTCTTTTCCTTGGTGAACAGGAAGCGCTGGTGCGCGACCGAGGCCCGCGGCGACTGTTTGGTGATGTCCATGGAATCGGCGCTGTGGCAGTTGCGGCATTCCAGCGAATCATTGGCCTTGAAGCGCGCCCATTCGTGCGCCGCGAGCTCGAGCCGGTGATCCCTAAATTTCTCCCGCGTGTCGATGGTGCCGAAGATCTTGCCCCAGACCTCCTTGGACGCCTGCATCTTGCGCGCGATCTTGTCGGTCCAGTTGTGCGGCACCTGGCAGTCCGGTCCGGTCGCGCGCACGCCGGAGCGGTTGGAGAAGTGGATGGTCGACTTCAGCTCGGCGTAGACGTTGTCCTTCATCTCGTGGCAGCCGGTGCAGAACTTCTCGGTGTTGGTGATCTCCAGCGCGGTGTTGAAGCCGCCCCAGAAGATCACGCCGGCCACGAAGCCGGCCAGCACCAGGGTGCCGAGCGCGAACACAGAGCTCGGCCGGGTCAGCACCTGCCATAGCTCGAGCAGAAACGCCCAGCTTCGCGCGATGAAGCTGCGCCTGGCCTTCAGCTCTGCGTTGGGCTCATCAGCGGTCGTCGTCATCTGCGGCCACCCGGGCTTGCGCGCGACAGCAGCGTGTCAATGTCGACGAAATCGTTGCTGACCGGCGGATTGGCGGTGTTCTGCGGCACGTGGCATTCGGTGCAGAAGAAGCGGCGCGGCGAGACCGAGCCCAGGAACTGGCCGTCACGGTCCATGAAATGCGTGATCGAGACCATCGGCGCCTGCGACTCCGCGGTGCGCGCCCGTGCATGGCAGGACAGGCATTTGTTGCCGTTGAGGTCGACTTGGTAGCCGTCGATGCTGTGCGGGATCACAGGCGGCTGCTCCGGATAGTTGCGCACCTCCCTCTCGGAGGTGTTGCGGTTCGGCAGCATCGGCGGCGCCGGGCCCTCGTCGTTGAGCGGGGTGGGGCCGCGCAGGCCGGAGGTCACGGTCTGCGCGGTGAGCGAACTCGTGCCCGCTGCGATCGCGAAGGCGAGCAGGGCGATTGCGGATCGTTTCATCATGACATGTTCACCCGCTCGATGCGCACGGCGCATTTCTTGAAATCGGTCTGCAGCGAGATCGGATCGGTGGCGTCGAGCGTCACCTTGTTGATCAGCTTGGATTCGTCGAACCACGGCACGAACACGAGGCCGCGCGGCGGCCGGTCGCGGCCGCGCGTCTCGACCCGGGCGCGGATGAAGCCGCGGCGGGAGACCACCTTCACTTCATCGCCGCGGCGGAGCTTGGCCTCCTGCGCGTCGTCCGGATGCATGAAGCAGACGGCTTCGGGGAAGGCCTTGTAGAGCTCGGGCACGCGGCGCGTCATGGTGCCGGAATGCCAGTGCTCCAGCACGCGGCCGGTGGAGAGCCAGTAGGGGTATTCGTTGTCGGGCGATTCCGCCGGCGGCTCGTAAGGCAGCGCGAAGATGCGCGCCTTGCCGTCGGCATGGCCGTAGAACTGCACCTCGGCGCCCTGCTTGACATAGGGGTCGCTGCCCTCGCGGAAACGCCACCTCGTCTCTTGGCCGTTGACGACGGGCCAACGCAGGCCGCGCTCCCTGTGATAGGTGTCGAACGGCGCGAGGTCGTGGCCATGGCCGCGGCCGAACTGCGCATATTCCTCGAACAAGCCCTTGTGGACGTAGAAGCCGAACGCCTTGGATTCGTCGTTGGCGTAGCCGGGCTCGATGTCGCTCACGGGGAATTTGTCGACCTGGCCGTTCCTGTAGAGCACGTCGAACAGCGTCTTGCCGCGAACTTCTGGTTTCTTGGCGATCAACTCCTCCGGCCACACTTCCTCGATCTTGAAGCGCTTGGAGAACTCCATCAGCTGCCAGAGATCCGATTTCGCTTCGCCCGGCGCGGAGACGAGCTGGTGCCAGAACTGGGTGCGCCGCTCGGCATTGCCGTAGGCGCCCTCCTTCTCCACCCACATCGCGGTCGGCAGGATCAGATCGGCAGCGAGCGCAGTCACCGACGGATAGGCATCGGAGACCACGATGAAATTGTCGGGGTTGCGGAAGCCCGGATAGGTCTCCTCGTTGATGTTGGGGCCGGCCTGCAGGTTGTTGTTGACTTGGACCCAATAGGCGTTGATCAGGCCGTCCTTCAGCATCCGGCTTTGCAGCACGGCGTGCGCGCCGTTCTTGTCGGGGATGGTGCCTCCGGGCAGCTGCCAGATGTGCTCGGCGTGGTCGCGATGCGCCTTGTTGGTCACGACCATGTCGGCGGGCAGGCGGTGCGAGAAGGTGCCGACCTCGCGCGCGGTGCCGCAGGCCGAGGGCTGGCCGGTCAGGGAGAACGGGCTGTTGCCGGGCGCGGAGATCTTCCCGGTCAACAGATGGATGTTGTAGACGAGGTTGTTGCACCAGACGCCGCGGGTGTGCTGGTTGAAGCCCATGGTCCAGAACGAGACCACCTTCGTCTTGGGATCGGCGTAGAGTTCGGCGAGCGCTTCCAGCCGGTTGAGCGGCACGCCCGACATTTCAGCGGCCTTCTCCAAGGTGTACTCCGACACGAACTTGACGAACTCGTCATAGCTCATGTCGGTGGCATCGTTGGGCTTGGCCGCGCCCGTCGCCTTCTTCTGCAGCGGATGCTCGGGCCGCAGGCCGTAGCCGATGTCGGTCTGGCCGCGCTTGAACACAGTGTGCCTGGCGACGAAGTCCTTGTTGACGCGGCCGGTCTTGATGATGTGGTTGGCGATGGCGTTGAGGATGTAGAGGTCGGTCTGCGGCTTGAACACCATGCCGATGTCGGCGAGGTCGAAGGAGCGGTGCTCGAAGGTCGAGAGCACGGCGACGCGGACATGCGGTGCGGAGAGACGGCGGTCGGCCAGGCGTGTCCACAGGATCGGATGCATCTCCGCCATGTTGGAGCCCCACAGCACGAAGGCGTCGGTCGCCTCAATGTCGTCATAGCAGCCGGGCGGCTCGTCGATGCCGAACGTGCGCATCATGCCGGCCACGGCGGAGGCCATGCAATGCCGCGCATTGGGATCGATGTTGTTGGTGCGGAAGCCGGCCTTGAACAGCTTCGAGGCGGCATAGCCTTCCCAGATCGTCCACTGGCCTGAGCCGAACATGGCGACGCCGTTCGGCCCGCGCTTCTTGATCGCCTCCTTCCACTTCAGCTCCATGATGTCGAAGGCTTCGGTCCAGCTCACGGGCGTGAATTCGCCGTTCTTGTCGTACTTGCCGTTCGTCTTGCGCAGCATGGGCTGGGTCAGGCGGTCGTGGCCGTACATGATCTTGGAAAGGAAGTAGCCCTTGACGCAGTTCAGGCCGCGATTGACCTCGGCCTTGATGTCGCCATGGGTGGCGACGACGCGGTTGTCCTTGGTCGCGACCATCACCGAGCAGCCGGTGCCGCAGAAGCGGCAGGCGGCCTTGTCCCATTTCATTTCGCTGTTGTTGCGCTCGCTGACGAGATTGGCGGCGAGCGCGGGGGCGGGCATGCCGGCGGCAGCGGCGGCGATGGCGGCCGCCTCGAGCTTGAGCATCTGGCGGCGGTCGAGCTTGGGCGATGTCATGATTGCTCTTCCTGACTCAGGCGGTTTCGATGGCGTGGAAGACGAGCGCTGCGGAATAGACGTTGGGCAGCGACTGGATGGTGTTGAGCAGCGTGCCGAGGCTGCCGGCATCGGGCGCTTCGGTCACGACGACGAGCTTGCCGCGGGCGCGGCCGTGGATCTCGCAGCCGGGCAGTGCGGTGATCTCGGCTTCGAGCTCGGCGAGACGTTCCGGGCGCGCCTGCACCAGGATGCTGGCGATCTCGGCGCCAGGCGGCGCGACGACGCGGTCGGCGCCGAGCACCCGGCCGGTGATCAAGGCACGGCGGTTGAGTGTGGCGTGAGCCATGATGCCTGTCTTTCGCTGGTTGCGGGTCAATGCGGGGAGGGCGGCGGGCCGGGAGGGCCGGCGAACATCTGGTAAATCCAGACGCCAAGGCCGTAACTGCCGACCGTTCCGACCGCGAGCACGGGCATCACGATTGCGGTCAGGAACAGGAAGGCGAAAATCTCCATGCGCCTACGGCGCACGCGCGACGTCGCGTCCTCAGGGGCGGACATGTCCGGTCTCTCGAATGATGTGGGGAATCGAGACGGCATCCGGGCCGTCGCCTTGGCCTACCCTAGACACCCGCGGGCCGACGAGGCGTTGATCTGGATCAACCGGGCGCCGAAGCGGATGTCGCAGCGCTGCCGGAAAAAATCCTCCCGCGCGGCGGAATGGGCGCTCCGTAGACAGCGCCGTCTCACGCATTAAGATGCGACCAACAAAAAGAATGCGGGAGAACGACGCCATGAAGTTCGGCATCTTCTACGAGTTGCAGCTGCCACGGCCTTGGGTAGCGGGTGACGAGCTCGCCCTCTACCAGAACGCGCTCTCCCAGATGGAACTCGCCGACAAGCTCGGCTACGATCATGCCTGGGTGGTCGAGCATCACTTCCTCGAGGAATACTCGCATTCGCCCTCGCCGGAATCCTTCCTGGCAGCTGCAAGCCAGCGCACACAGAACATCCGGCTCGGCCACGGCATCCTCCAGCTCACCACCAATCATCCGGCGCGGGTCGCCGAGCGTGTCGCGGTGCTGGATCTGCTCTCGAACGGCCGCTGCGAATTCGGCATGGGCGAGAGCGCCTCCATCACCGAGCTGGAGCCGTTCGGCCGGGACATGGAGACCAAGAAGGAGGTGTTCGAGGAGGCGGTCGCTGCGATCTTCCCGATGTTCAAGGACGCCGGCTCCGAGCATCACGGCAAGTATTTCGACATTCCCTTGCGCAACGTCGTGCCGAAGCCGGTGCAGAAGCCGCATCCGCCGCTGTGGATGGCGTGCTCGCAACTGCCGACCATCGAACGCGCCGGCCGCCACGGCTTCGGTGCGCTCGGCTTCCAGTTCGTCAGCGCCGATGCCGCGCACGCCTGGGTCCACGCCTATTACAACGCGATGACCAAGCGGCTGCACAAGCTCGCCGACTACGAGATCAACCCGAACATGGCGCTGGTCTCGTTCTTCATGTGCGCCAGGACGGACGAGGAGGCGCGTGCGCGCGCCGACGGCGCCACCTTCTTCCAGTTCGCGCTGCGCTTCTACGGCGCCGCGCAGAACCGCCAGCGGCCCGCGCCCTACACCGTCAACATGTGGGACGAGTACAACAAGTGGAAGCGTGACAATCCGCAAGCCCAGGAGGCAGCCTTGCGCGGCGGCCTGATCGGCTCGCCCGAGACGATCCGCAAGAAGCTGAAGCGCTTCCAGTCCTCGCATATCGACCAGGTCATCCTGCTCAACCAGGCCGGCAAGAACAGCCACGAGCATATCTGCGAATCGCTCGAGCTGTTCGGCCGCGAGGTGATGCCGGAGTTCCAGAACGATCCGGCGCAGGCCGAATGGAAACGCGGCGTGATGAGCGGTGAGATCGAGCTGGAGGAGATCGACACCGAGGCCTTCACCGACCGCTACGGCAAGCTCGCGATCGACGTCGCGCGGGCCGGTTAGAGCACGCACTTATATTTCGCGTTGCCCGGCCGACGCGCCAATTCAGCGGCGCAACCTGTTCACTTGATTTAACGCAACGCCAGGTCACGAGTCCGGCCGCACAAATGCGTCCGGCTGGCGCGTCGATGGTCGCGCCGTTGGAGGGAGCCGTGTCGTGCACAAAGGCTTCATGCTCGTTGTCGCGAGCATCTTGTTTGATGTGATTCCTGTTCCCCACGCCGCGGCGGTCGAATTGGAGCCGGGCCTGTGGCAACTCACGACCAGGATCGATCGTGACGGTGTCGGATCGACGCGGCCGCAGTACGGCAGATGTGTCACCACGGAACAGGCGCGTGCCGCGAGCACGGCATCCGCTCTCGATATCAACACCGGATTCAAGGCGGCCTTGGGATCGTCGCCCAGCCAGGAGAGCTGCAGGCTCTTGGATGCGAAGAACGGCAAGGATCTGATGACGTGGCGGCTGCAGTGCACCGGAAGCATCAGCGCCGAGAGAGAGTTCACCGCCCGTTTCGACAATCCCCGACATTACGTGACCGTCACCCGGACGAGCATCACCACCGGCAGCAAGACCGTCACCGTCGTCACGACGACCGAAGCTCGACACAAGGGCGAGTGTCCGCGATGAGCGCCATCAATCGTGCTGTCCGGACCTTCCGCTTGCGCTCGCTGGCCGGTGCGGACCGGCGCCTCCGGGTTTGGATGCTCCCGATCCTGTTCGCCTTGACGGTGCTGCTGTCCGCATCTCCGGCACGCGCCGGCTGCAACTTCGAAGACATGGTGGCCGCCTTCAAGCAGGCGGTGGCGACGACGGCCGAGTGCGAGCCGGTCTGCCAGAACCAGTACGAATGCTACGCGGTCGCCGTGCTTGCCGCGGCGCTCACCTTCGACGTCAAGCAAGGCGTGGACGTCAGCCCGATCTGCGTCGACATACCGGCCAAGGTCGAGGACCTCATGGCCAAGCTCGCGCCGTTCCTGTCGCAGCAGGACATGGCCGAACTGTCCCAATACGCCAGCTACATTTCCGATGCTCTGCAATTCGTGCGCTGCGCGTGCAAGACCAAGGATCTCAATATTGCCAACGAGTCCAGCTTCGGGCAGTGCGTCAACGACGTGGCGGAAGCCGTCGGTTGCGAGCCGATCGTGATCGCGGGCTTCACGGTTGCCTACGACTGCGTGCCGGGCAATCCGGCAGCCAGGGCGTTCGACGCGATCGAAGGTTGGACCTGCAAGCACCTTTCTCTCGGCTGCGAGGACAGCGACTACGTCGAGGCGAACTACAATTACTCTTGTCCCTCAGGGCAACAATCCGACAGGAACGGCACTTGCGTGCCTTGCGAGAGCATTGCCAATGCGACCGTCGGCAGCAACGGGGAATGCGCCTGCAAATCGGGCTATTCGGAGGATGCCTTCTGGCTCTACCTTCCGGGCTATTCCGATGCCAAGATGAAGGTCTTGAGGTCCTGCGCATTCTCGTGCAACGCGCCGTTCGTCTACTCCGGCGGCTTTTGCCAGTGCCCGTTCGGCACGCAGTCGGATTATGCCGGCGGCTGCAAAGCCTGCGGCGCCACGGAGAAATATGTGCCATTCAAGGTGCAGGGCGGCGTTCTGACGGAGGGACGGTGCGAGGCCTGTCCGCTCTGTACCCAGCCCAGCGCGAACAAGCTCATCTGCAGCCCGCCCTGCAACAACGCCGCGGGTGAGATGTTCCAGCAGGGCAAGTGCGTTGCATGCCCGCCAAACAGCAAGTCGGTTTATTTCTCCGGCAGCTGCGGGCAGTGCGAGGCCTGCGTGTTCGGTCAGAAAGTGTCGGCCGATCACAAGTCCTGCATTCCCGCCTGTGCGCCGGGGCAGATCATGGGCGGGCTGATGCTCGGCAAGGACCAGGCGTCCGATCCGACCGCCACGCAGTGCCAGACCTGCCCGGACAACACCGCTCCGAGCTATGAGAGCCCGGACAGCAGCAGGGGCGTGTGTCTGCCGTGCCCGGATGGCACGTACTCCAAGGCCGGCTCGAGCCAGTGCTTCGCCCTGAACTGCGCGCCCGGTTCCTACCAGGATCCGGACAATGCGCACGCCTGCAAGAGCTGTCCGCCGACCCAGATCTACATTCCAGCCGAAAAGAAGAGTGTGACCGGGCCGTCTGGCCAGGGCGGCATGCAGCTCGTGCCGGGTCATTGCGGCTGCGGCGAGAACCAGGTGCTGCAGGGGAGTGTGTGCGTCTGTGCAAAGGGAGCCACCAAGATCCCGTTGCCGGGAGCTCCAGTGTCGGTGTTCGCCTGTGCATGTCCGGCCGGCGCGCATTTCGATGCGGCGTCCGGCGCTTGCGCGTGCCCTGCGGGCGCGACGCTCAACGCGGCCAAGAACGCCTGCATCTGTCCGACAGGGCAGCATCTCGAAGCCGGCAAGTGTGTGGCACCCAGCCTGCAGAACCTGCCGCTCAAGGACTGCTCGGCGTTGGGCCCGAACTACATTAATGATCCCAACAATCTGGCGGCCTGCGTGCGCTGTCCAACCGGGAGCGCTGCCAATGCGGAGCGTACAGCCTGCATTGCCGCCGCTCGGCCCGGCGGGCCCGCGATCGTTCCACTGTTGCCCGGGCGGACCGCCCGACCGCCGCTTCGATGCCGGACAGGTCTGGTGCCGAACGCTGCCGGAACGGCCTGCATCCGCGCGCCCGCACCGCAAAGGGTCGCGCCCCCGGGATCACGGCTTGCTCCTCCCGCTGCAAGGCCTGCGCCTGCGCCGGGAGTTCGGCGGCCGGCGCCGGTCCGCGAAGCACCGATGCGGGCACGGCCGGGCGCGGCCGCTCCCCGGAATTAGCAGGAGCCTGCCGATGCAGCGACGAGCGCAAGGATCCGTCATGGCGCGATGGACACGGATGTTGGCAGTGTGGCCGGTCCTCTGTGTGGCCGTGTTCGGTGCGCCGGCGACGGCGGAAACGACGCGGGCGGAGATCGAAGCCGTCGTGAAAGACTATCTCGATGCGCACCCCGAGGACGTTCAGCGCATCGTCAGGGACTATCTGAAGAACCATCCCGAAATCCTGCGGGACGCGCTGACCGAGCTGATCACCAAGCGGACGCAAGCGGCGGCGCGCCCCGCGCCCGCGGAGCGAAAGGCTGCGATCGAAAGCAACGCGGCGGCGATGTTCAATTCGCCGCGCCAGGTGGTGCTGGGCAAGCCCGATGGCCGCGTCACCCTGGTAGAGTTCTTCGACTACAATTGCGGATATTGCCGGCGTGCTCTTTCCGACACTTTGCTCCTGCTGCAAGAGGACCGCGACCTGCGTATCGTGCTCAAGGAGCTTCCAATCCTGGGTGTCGCTTCGACGGAAGCCGCAGGCGTCGCAGTGGCGGTCCGGATGCAGGATCGGACCGGGGAGAGGTATCTCGCGTTCCACCGCCGGCTGCTCGGCGGTCGCGGCCCGGCGGACCGCACGAGCGCGCTCGCGGCTGCCCGCGAAGAGGGGCTCGACATGGCGCGGCTGGGGCGGGACCTCTCGAGCGACGAGGTCCGGCTGACCCTGGAGGAAAACGCCGCGCTTGCGCGGGCCGTCGGCATCAAGGGCACGCCCGCTTATGTGATCGGCGACGCAGTCCTTGCAGGCGCCATCGGCGCGGCAGGCCTCAAGGACAGGATCGCGGCGGAGCGATCGAGATAGCGCGGCACAAGGGCCGGTGCCGATGTGCGACATCCTGCGATGCCCGAAGACACGCGCCGATCAATCCCACGACGGAATCGCCGGACGCGCGATCATCAGCCAGAAGATCATCAGCACCGCCGCGAAGGCCGGAAAGCCGAAGGCGAACCACCACCAGAAGAGCTTGTGGTACCGGGCGGGCAGTTCGGTGTTGGACGCAACCGCGGCGACGGCGAGATCGCGCATCTGCATCTGCATCCACACCACCGGCAGCCAGAAGGCGCCGGTCACGAGATACAATGCGATGGACGCCGCAACCCAGCCGTCGCCAAGCGAGTATCCGCTCGACCAGGCGAGCCAGGTGCCGGTAATCGGCTGCAGGATCACGGCACTCGCCGTGAACAGGAAGTCGGCCAGCACCACGGTCCGCGCGACGCCTGCGATCTCGCGCGGGTCGCCGCGAAGATGCGCAACGAGCATGAAGAAGGCGATGCCGGCACCGGTGCCGAGCAGAACTGCAGCGCCGATGACGTGCGCCATCTTCACGAGGAAATAGAGCATCAGCGATCCTCCCGGATCGCCATGGCCACCAGGTTGAGCATGATCACCGGCCAGACCTTCAGCATCGGTCCCAGCGGATCGGCCCACAGCCGCGGCACCAGCGCCGTGCCGATCAGGGCATAGGCCAGTGAGATGATCAATGCTGCCCACAATCCGTAGCGGCTCAGTGGGCGATAGAGGATCGCGAGGCCGATGGCGATATCGGCGAACGCGCCTGCGGTGACGGTGAGCGCCGCGACGTCGTCTTGCAGCCCGCCTTCCCGCAGCAACGACATGCCGATACCCCAACCCGCGCTCAGCGAGATGATGCCCGTGGCGATCCAGAACGCGCCGAAGAGGCCGAAGATCAGCGGCTTGAGCACATACAGCCGAGCGAACCAGCGCTCCTGCACAGAGGCGGGCTCACGTGCGAGCGCGGCCTCGAGATTGTGTGGCGCAATGCCTGTCACTTGACGCCAGGGCTCGGGGTCGCCGGTGGCGCCGCGCCGCATTTCCGCCTGTGCCGTCGCATTGACTGGCGTTCGCCATCCCAGCATCTGCGCAAAGTCACCCGCACGATACGCGGCCGAAGCCAGCCAGGACGGCAGGTGCAGGCGGCCAGCCGGCTGCCAGCGCAGCCAGCCGCGAAACAGCGCGACCGCGTCGCTGAAGGCGATCCGCCGCGGGCCGACGAGATCGAGCGCGACTCGGGAGGGAGCGTCCGGCTGAAGGAAGAACAGCACCGTTTCGACGACGTCATCGAGATGCACCGGTTGAATCGCGGCGGTGCCGGGCATCACCGGCAGGACCGGCAGCGCCGCGAGCCCGCGTAGCAGCGCACTGCCGCCATAGGCGGGCCGGCCCACCACGACCGAAGGACGCAGCACCACCCAGTCGAGCTGGCGTGCCGTCAAAGCGGCTTCGCCCTCCCGCTTGGTGCGGGAAAAATCGCTGAGTGCATCGACATTGCTGCCGATCGCCGAGAACAGGATGACCCGGCGGACGCCGGTGCTTTCGCAGGCCGCATAAAGCGCCGCGCTGCCGGCGACATGGACGCCTTGCATATCCTGCCCCTGCAGCGCCCCCGCCGCATTGATGACGGCATCGACCCCGCCAAGCAGGCCCTTCCATTGCAATGCATCCGTCGTGCGGGCGAGATCGAGCGTGATGTGGCGCGGATCGCGGGCCGACGCCGGATGGCGCGAAACCGATATGCAGTCGTGCCCTTCGGCGCGCAGCCTCGCGCAGATTGCCGACCCGATGAGTCCGGTGCCCCCGACAAGAAGGATGCGCATTCCCCCGTCCTCCATGGCGGCCTTGGCGAGCAGGACGCTGCGACCGAAAAAGCAACCCAGGCACAATCGTTCCTCGGGGTGGAACACGAGTCTCGTTCCTTAACACAAGTGATAGCCGCGAATGATGAATGTCGAAACGCAACGCGAAAGTCTCAAATGATACCGCCCGCTCGACGGCCCTGTGATCGACGTAAGACATCAGATGGGACGGGGAATTTATTGAGATGCTGGGACCGAACGTTCTCTCGCCTGAAGACCTTTCATTGCTCGGAGCGATCTACGACCTCGTCGTCGACCAGCTTCCGAACCGAATGCGCACGCCTCGCAACAGGCGCCAAGTCGCGCTCAACCTGCTCTGTCTCAGCCTGCGCGGCGAGCGCGATCCGCTGGAGCTGGAGCTTGGCGCTGCCGTTGGCCTGACCTGCTGAGTGGCGGCCATCCCGACACGGCGGCACTTGTGTGCGCGGCCGGAAAAAACCGCGGCATGGCCAAGCCGAAATCGACGCCGTCTTTAACAATGTAAATGTCCCGGCCGGTCCGTCCCGGTACAGCGGAGGGCAGCCATCGTGAGACAAGTCCCATGTTCGATCGGAGAACCACGGCAATGCTGCGTCTGGTTCTCGAACTTTGTACATGAGAGCGTGACCATGCAAGATCGCACCAAGAAGCGCCGCCGTGTCAAACAAACGCAGAGCTTGACCGAACGCCTGCTTGCGTCCGCCATCCTGGCCAAGTCCAGGGCGCAAGAGATGGCGCCGGGACGCGACCGCGATCTGCTGCTGCGCAAGGCCCGCGAAGCGGAGGCCACCGTGGCGCTCGACAGCTGGATACGCGGGGCGGGCGCGCCGCGCTGATCGAGAGGTTCGATCCCGAGCCGGGGCCTAAGCGACTCGTGCCGAGCCGGGATCGAGCAGAATGGCTGCGACAGCCTTTCTCAGTTCGAGGATCCCGTAAGGCTTGCGCAGGAGCACGAAGCCTTCGTCGGATGCCGCCTGCGCTTGCCCGCTGTAGCCGGTGGCGAGTATGATCGGAAGGCTCTTGCCCTGCAGGGCCCGAACTCTGCGCGCAAGCTCGAGCCCGTTCATGGGGCCGGGCATCACGATGTCGGAGAGGAGGAAGCGGTAGGCCTGATCCGATGTCTGCAGATGCTTCAGCGCGCTCTCCGCGTCACTGATCAAGTCGACGCTGAAGCCGAGATCCTCGAGCAGGCCGCGCGTCACTTCCCAGACGTCGCGGTTGTCCTCCACCAGCGCTCCCTTTCTGGTGAACCGCAGCTCCTCCGCTGCCTCGGCAGGACTGGCGGAAGCGCTCTCGTCGAGGGTCCTTGGAAGATAGATGGTCACGCGCGTGCCGCGGCCTTGCTCGCTCGCGACGATCGCGGTCCCGCCGGACTGCCGGGCGAAACCATAAACCTGCGAAAGTCCGAGCCCCGTTCCCCGTCCCACTTCCTTCGTCGTGAAGAAGGGCTCGAACACGCGATCGAGAATCTCTTTAGGAATGCCGCAACCCGTGTCCTGGACGGCGATCGCAACGTGCTCGCCGGACGTGCCCGGCGGAGCTTCGGAAGCATCGATGTTCCTGGCTGATATGATCAGTTGGCCGCCGTCGGACATGGCGTCCCGCGCGTTGACTGCCAGATTGAGCAGGGCCAGTTCGAACTCGTTGACGTCGATCTTGACCCGCCCGAGCTCGGGAGCGATCTCGGTTCGCACGACGATATCCCCGCGGAGACTCGCCTGAAGCATCTCCTGCATCTGGGGAAGCCTGAACTTGATGTCCACGACCACGGGATCCTGCGGCTGTCGGCGCGAGAAGGACAGCAGTTGGCGGGTCAGCGTGCTTCCCCGGTTCACTGCCTCTTCGATCGCCTGGAACGATCTTGCCAGCCGCGCGTCGGCGGACAGAGCCCGCTTGATCCTGTGTGCGCTGCCCTGGATGACCATGAGCAAATTGTTGAAGTCGTGCGCGACCCCTCCCGTCAGCTGGCCAAGGGCCTCCAGCCGCTGACCTTGCTTCAGCGCAGCTTCCGCGGTTTCGCGCCGGACCACCTCATCCCGATAGCTTTCGGCACGCCGCAGTGCATAGAGTGATAGCGCCAGCAGGCTCAGCGCGATCGGAATGCCGATCGCGAGCTGCAGCAGTGCGGTCCGCCAGAGCTCTTCTCGTATGGCGGCCTTTTCGATACCGGCCACCACATAAACGTCGTAGCCGCGCACTTTTTGATAGCCGACGATCCGGTCCAGCAAATCCAGCGGCGATTTCGTCTCCAGCATGCCCGCGTTCGGTTCTTTCTCCATGGCACGCGAGAGCTCGTTCGGTCCCCTTATGTCTTCGATGCGCCCCTCCGGAAAGCGGGCCAGCACCGTTCCATCGGAGCGAACCAGGCCGAATGCGTCCCGGCCCCGCGAGAGCTTGCGATAGAACTCCGAGAAACTGGCGGGCGTGACGGTGATGCCGATCACGCCCTGGAAACCGGCGGCCGGATCGCTTGTGCGTCGGCCGCTGACGACGAAGAACCGCTGCGTTCCGACGCGGGCGCGGAGCACCTCGCTGATATAGGTGTCGAACGAATTCAGCTGGGCACGGAAATAGCTTCGGTCGGAATTGTTCAGATCTCTCGGGACGGGCAGGATCGTGCTCGACACCAGGGGATGGCCGTTCTTGTCGAAGGCCCAAATCGACTCGATCTGCGGCAAGGCCTGCTGCGTGCGCTTGAGCCTGAGATACAGCGCCGATTCCGACGCGCGGATCGCCTCGTCGGACATGCCCCGGAGCACTTCATTGGTCTCCGAGATCGAGCGCTCGACGGTTTGCAGCGACTTCTGAGTTTGCTCATGCAGCACGTCGAGCGAGCTCTGGATGCGCTCCCGCGCCTGTTCGTGTATTGACTGCCATTCCTGCCAAATGGAAAATGCCAGAACCCCCGCGGGCAATGCGAGGCTCAGAACGGCGATCAGCCGCAGCGGCCAGAAAAGGCTCTGTTTCGATGGACTCACGCTTGCCCCGGAACCCTTTTTAGGAACATGGAACCCTGCTACCGTCGGATGGTTCCACGTTGCCGCGAATTCCTCGCACGGAGCGGGCCGATGAGTAAGGGGGGAGGGCTCTGGCTGGCCGCGGCGTTGGCCGCCGCAGTGCTATCGGAGGGCCGGCCGAGCCTTGCCGGGGATGACCAGACCGGACCTCTGCCGCTCTCGGCGAAAGGGCAACCGGTCGTCGGTTTTCCCGAGGGAGCCCCGGCCACGCCACCCCTGCCACCGGTCTTCACGGCAGAGGAACTGGCAAAGCTGCGCGGGGGACGCTACCGCGCAGCCATCGCGATGCAGGCGCTGGATACGCCTTGGAATTCCCTCCAGGTCCAGGCGATCTCCGACACGTTGGGCAGGTATGGGGTCGAGGTGGTCGCAGTGACGGATGCGGCTCAGGATCCTGCGCGGCAGGCGGCGCAACTGCGGGCCTTGGCCGACCAGAAGGTCCACGTGCTGTTTTCGGTCCCGATCGATCCGGCCACGCAGACGCAGGCTTACCGGCGCATCGGCGAGGCCGGGATCAAGCTCATCTTCATGGACAACGTCCCTCACGGGCTGCAACCGGGGAAGGACTATGTCACGGTGGTTGCGTCCGACAACGAGCAGAACGCGGCATTTGCGACGGACGAACTCATGAAGGCGATCGGGGGCCGGGGCGAGGTCGCGCTGATCACCTACAGTTACGACTCCTATTATTCGATTGCGGCGCGCCGCCGGGGCTTCGAACGGACATTGGCCTCCTATCCCGACGTCCGCCTTGTGGCAGTCGAGAAGTTCACCCAGCCCAGCGAAGTCTATCAGAAGACCATCGCAATGCTGACACTGCGCCCGACTATCAAAGGCGTCTTTGCCGTATGGGCTGATCCCGCAATGCAGGCGATTGCGGCTGCGCATGCGCTGGGCCGCGAGGACATCGTGGTGACGACGAACGACCTTGGTCCCGACAGCGCGCTTTATGTCGCCCGGGGGCAGATACGTGCGATCGGTGCGCAGCTGCCCTATGATCTGGGTGTAGCGGAAGCGAACGCGGCTCTGTATGCCCTGCTGGGCAAGCCGGTCGCTCCCTACATCTCGATCGCTGCGCTCGGCGTCAAGCAGGCCAATCTGTTGTCTGCACTCGAAATGGTGACGAAGCGTAGCCCCCCGCCTGCTTGCGGAGACAAATGCACGGGGGCCAGGTGACCCGGTCGAGGGGCTTGGGCAAGGTGACCTGCAAGCTGACCTGCGCAAGCTGGCCTTGGGCACGGTGATCCGGGCGAGAGATCGCCGTTCACGTTGAATGAGAAGACGGAGACGAGGATGCGGTCCGATGGGACAGGGACAAGGGCAGGTCTGGCGGCCGGCGACGTCACGTCCACGGTGCTCGCCATCGGTCGCCCCGATTTCCCAAAGGTCCTGATAGATACGCTGCGCCGGCAGGCCGGCGTCGGTCATTGCATGGTGTTCGCGCTGAGCCGGTCGGGCGCAACGAGCTGCCTGCTCGATGCCGGCAACATTCCGATCGGCGGCGATCTCGGCGCGGCCTATGCCGGCGAGTTCCACGAATCCGATCCCAACCGTGAGGCGCTGTTCGAAGGCGAGGGCGGCGGGCCGATCATGCTGCCGGCCTTCGCGCCGCGCATGTACGGCGCGCGCTACCGCAAGATCTTCTTCCACGAGTCCGGCATCGTCGACAAATGCGCGGCCGCGATCTGGGTGGACGACACCTGCTTCTACGTCAATTTCTACCGCATCACGTCCCAGGGCCGCTTCGGCGCCGCGGAGCGCGAGCGTCTCGGGACGATCGCACCGGCGATCGCTGCCAGCGTCGCGCGCCATTTTCACAAGGAGCCGACAACCGATGTTGCGGCGCTGTTCGCAACGCACGCGCCGCTCTCCGCGCTGACGCCGCGCGAGCAGGAGGTCTGTCGCCGCATCCTCGGAGGGCTTAGCTCCGAAGCGATCTCGCGCGACCTCGGCATCGGCCTGCATTCGACACTGACCTACCGCAAGCGCGCCTATGAGCGGCTCGGCATCTCCTCGCAGAACGAATTGTTCGCAATCGTGCTGCGATTGCTCTCGGGGCCTGGCGGAGTGAATTAGAGGCAGGGCCATCGCATAGGGTGCTTTGCGCAAGCCGAGCGCACGCCTCGTCCTTCGAGACGCCCGCCTCCGGCGGGCCCTCAGGATGAGGCTAAGCGGCATCGGAGCCCGCTGAAACGAGCGCCACGCCCTCGGTCCTCATCCTGAGGGCCCGCCAACGGCGGGCGTCTCGAAGGATGGCCACAGGCGAAATCAACCCATATGCTATTGCCCTGTATCTCGAGGCACGGACCGGGCACGCGTTGCTCGTCGCGAGCGCGACGTTCCCATCAAGGACGAGGGGCTCGCGGCAGAATGCGGCTGAAGCTTCGGAGGAACGGACCGGCAAGGCCCGGGTTGGCCAGAGACAATTGGAGACGTCTCTATCATGGCCAAAGATCTTCCCCGGTCCGAAGAAAGAGAAGGCACGCGCAAGCTGATGATGTCGGGAGCAGCGATTGCCGCGATCCTCTTCGTGGGCTTGGGGCTCTGGTTTGCGGCGCCGCAGCTGTTCGGGGTGACCAACCATGTCGGACGCCCCTCGACCGGTGCCGACAAGGGCGCGCCCGCGACCACCGTCGGCACGGGAGTTCCAACGCAGCGCGATGCCATCAGCACGGCTGCAAAACAGGATCCGGCCGGCAACGAGGATGCGAGCGGCCGTCGCGCCCGGCAGATCAAGGAGAGCAGCCGGCCCGCGAACCTCTCCGACCAGCAGCGCGAACAGCTCCGCTCGATCTTCGCGACGTCGCAGGGCCCTGCGATGGATCGGCCGAATTTCGAGATGATGATCGGCACCTCGGTGCCGCGACAGACCGAGACCGCCGACCTGCCGCCGGAGGCGACGCAGATCCTCGACGGGTTCTGGGGCGATCAATATCTGATCGCGGGGAATTCCCTCGTGATCGTCGATCAGCATTCCCGACGGGTCGCAGGGATCATCGCCGACGTGCGATGATCGCGCCTGCGGTACAGGCTCGAGTGTTCCGACGCAGGAACCTCTCTCGCTTGAGAGCTTGTTAACCGG
>JABUBP010000082.1_pt1 | contig 19150 bp, 18 predicted proteins | sample 7240331 | NCBI WGS metagenome assembly JABUBP01 (sample SAMN07256347, study PRJNA390944) | subsurface metagenome | isolation source: Methane hydrate marine sediment | place: Pacific Ocean: Eastern North Pacific, ODP site 1244 | collected 2002 | reverse complement strand
GGTGAGCCCGTATCCTCATAGCTAACCTTCGTCTGGTTACCGTAGACCTGGCTACCGAGGAGCAGACGGTAGTCTGTGGAGCGCCCAATCTCCGGCTTGGAGATAAGGTAGCCTTCGCCCCTTTGGGCACTGAGCTTATTGATGGCTACAGTGGGCAAAGAGTCATCCTGAAGGCGGCCAGGATTCGCGGCGTTGTTTCGGCTGGCATGGTCTGCTCGGAAAAGGAACTGGGCATATCTGATAGCCATGAAGGCATCTTGGTCCTATCACCTGAGGCGCCGCTGGGCAGGCCGCTGGCTGACTTTTTGGCTGACACTATCTTTGACTTGGAGGTAACCCCCAATCGTCCTGACTTACTGTCAGTCATTGGCGTAGCCAGGGAGGTGGCTGCTCTTACCGGCCAGTCAGTATCTCTTCCTAAGGTTAGCTATGAGGATACGGGCTCACCAATCAAGGAACAGGTATCGGTTGAGATCGCTGACCCCGATTTGTGTCCCAGGTACTGTGCCAGCTTAATTAGCGGCATAAAAATAGGCGAATCACCCGAGTGGCTTAAGCAGCGGCTGGTGGCCTGTGGCATGCGCCCGATAAACAATATCGTTGATGCCACCAACTATGTCATGCTGGAATATGGACAGCCTCTGCACGGATTTGACTTTGACAGGATAAAGGGCAAGAGGATTATTGTGCGCCGGGCTAATAAAGGTGAAGCTATAGTCACACTGGACGGGGTAGAGCGTACCCTTACTAGGGACACGCTGATCATCGCTGATAAGGAGCGGGCAATAGCCATTGCCGGCGTTATGGGCGGTGCCAATAGCGAGGTAAGTGAGGAGACTACCTCAGTCCTGCTGGAATCGGCCAGTTTTAACCCGGCCAGCATTCACTATACCAGTCACGGGTTGTGTCTGGTAAGTGAAGCCAGTATGCGCTTTGAGAGGGCTATTCGCCCTGAGCTGACCGTGCCGGCGATTAAACGGGCAACCCAGCTTATTTTGCAGCTGGCTGGTGGTCAGGTAGCCCGAGGTCTTGTTGATGCCTACCCGGGGAGACAGGAGCCGAAACCCATCCTGCTACGAGCGGCCGAGGTAAAGCGCCTTCTGGGAATTGAATTCAGTCTGGAAAAAATAGCGGCCACATTGACTGCCCAGGGTTTTGACCTGGAGATGCCCCCGGGAGCTTCGGAATTTCTGGTGACCACTCCCTACTGGCGGAGTGATATACAATTGGAGGCTGATCTGATAGAAGAGGTGGCCCGTGTTGTCGGCTATGACCAGATTCCAACGACAATGCTCAGTAGTTCACTGCCCAGATATGAACCGGAACCCATCCTGGGGCTTAAGAAGAGGTTAAGGCGGAGCCTTATCGGCTACGGTTTCCAGGAAGTGATAACCTATTCCTTGACCAGTGGCCGGACACTGGAGAAGGTGTTACCCCAGTCTGGCCCCCTTGAGCCGGCACCCCTACGTGTGGCTAACCCGATGACGGCAGACCAGGAATACCTTCGCACAAATCTCAGGGGCAACCTTCTAGCCGCCCTGGCGGGCAACATGCGGCGTGAAGATGGGGCGATAAGGCTTTTTGAGCTGGGCAAGGTTTATCTACCCCGTGATAATGATTTACCTGATGAACCTGAGGTGTTGTGTGGCCTTTTGAGTAGCTCCGGGCTGGAAAAGTTGTCGCCCGGCGGAACAGAGCCTATTGATTTCTTTGATGCCAAGGGTGTGGTGGAGGGCTTTCTTACCCAGCTCAGTGTCCAGGCTAGTTTTAAGGAAGCTAGTGACCAAGGTTTGCGCCCGGGCAGGCAGGCGGCTATTGTCATCGGCGGTAGTGATAAACTGGGGTTTTTTGGTGAGTTACACCCGAAGGTGGGCGAGGCTTTTGATATTTCCCGGGCGGTCTATCTCTTTGAAATAGACCTGGCGGCGCTTCTACCACATACCATCGGTCATAAGGTCTTCCAGCCGATACCACGCTTCCCGGCGGTGGTCAGGGATGTGGCTCTGGTAGTTGATGCCCAGGTTACTCATCAGCAGGTAGTGGATATTATTAAGGGCTTTCCCCTGGTTAACAAGGTAACTTTATTTGATATTTATACCGGTAAGCAGGTGCCACCGGGCAAGAAATCACTGGCCTACAGAATTAGCTTCCAGTCGGCTAAGCACACCCTGACTGATAAAGAAGCTGACAAAGTACAGCAGCAAATCCTGAATAAGCTAGCTAGTAAGCTTGGGGCTAGTTTGCGCACCTAGTATTAGCCTGAGGTCATTTATTAAGAGGGTGAGGTAGCCTATCTGCCTCTAATAAGCTCCTTGAACCTTTTACTTGCTTCCTCAAGCGGCACCAGCTGAGGCTCCTTCTCCGAGCGCCACTTTAGCTCAACGCTGTTTTTCTCCAGAGTGCGAGGGCTGATGATTACCCTTAGTGGTATTCCCAGCAGGTCGGCATCATTGAACTTAACCCCCGGAGAATCACTTCGGTCATCAAGAAGCACCTCTAATCCCTGTGCCTCAAGTTCGGCATATAGACTTTCGGCTACCGCCATTACCTTAGTGTTTTCCATATACAGGGGGCAGAGATAGATATGATACGGGGCGATAGATAGCGGCCAGATAATGCCCTTATCATCGTGGTTGTACTCTACGGCAGCGGCCATAAGACGGCCGATGCCGATGCCGTAGCAGCCCATGACAATGGGATGGGAAACGCCACTGGCATCTATATAAAAGGCGCCCAGTTTTTCGCTGAGGAAAGTGCCCAGCTTGAAGACATGACCGACCTCAATGCCGTGTGTTGATAGCAGTTTGCCGCCGCAGCCGGGGCAGACATCACCGGCACGAGCTAGGGCTATATCGGCAATCAGGTCAGCCTCAAAATCCCTGGGGTAGTTGACATTCCGCAGGTGAGTATCGGGCTTATTGGCACCGGCGACAAAGTTTACCCCTGAGTTTACCGAATCATCAGCAATGATCTTGATGCCACTTAAGCCTATCGGTGAGGCTGAGCCGGCTACTATTCCAGCTTTTATTGCCTCGTCTTCGGTTGCCATATGCAGTTCAGTGCAGTGCAGAACGTTCTTTAGCTTTACTTCATTTACCTCCAGGTCACCCCTGATGACGATAAAGACCAGCTTCCCGTCAGCGATGTAGAATACTGCTTTGAGGGTGCCACTTCGGGGCACCTTCAGGAAATCCGAGACCTGTTCAATAGTGTAATAACCGGGCGTGGCTACCTCTTCCAGGGGTAAAGGCTTACCGCTGGCTACCCTATTCTTAACGCTTTTTGCCTTGTCAACATTGGACGCACAGTGACAGCTATCACAATAGATAATCTCATCCTCGCCAGTTTCGGAAATAACCATGAACTCGTGGGAGTCCTTACCGCCGATGGCCCCGCTGTCAGCTTCAATAAGGATGGCGGGCAGCCCGCAGCGAGTATAGATGTTACCATAGGCATTTAGCATTTTTTGGTAGCTCTGGTCTAGCCCCTCCTCGTCAGCATCAAAGCTATAGAGGTCTTTCATGGTAAACTCGCGGGCTCGTATCAGACCGCCTCTGGGCCTGGGTTCATCACGAAACTTGGTCTGAATTTGATACAAAAGTTGTGGCAGGTCACGGTAGCTCTGCACATTTTGGTTGATGAGTTCAGTGATGACCTCTTCATGGGTCGGCCCCAGGGCAAGAGTGCGCTCCTTGCGGTCCGAGAGTGTAAAGAGCCCTTTACCAAAGGCCAGGTCTCTCCCTGTCTTCTGCCACAGTTCAATAGGCTGGAGCACGGGCAGGCTTAGTTCCTGGCCGCCGACTTTATTCATCTCATCACGGACGATATCCTCTATTTTCCTGAGCACCCGCCAGGCTAAGGGCAAATAAGAATAGACACCGGCGGTTAGCTGGCGTATCATGCCGGCTCTCAGGAGTAGCTGGTGGCTGGCCCTATCCGCCTCAGCCGGTATCTCTCGCTGTGTTTTACCGAATAGCTTTGATATGCGCATTTTTACTCCTAGGGTATTATATCACGCTTGATTTATTTATCTACCTCACCCCCTTAATCCCCCTCTCCTTTAAAGGAGAGGGGGAGGAGGTTTTTTGAAGGAGCTTCGCCCCTTCAAACTTGCCCAGCGCATAGAGTAACTAGCTTCTTCATTTTGTCCTCGCTTGAATACGAATAGCGAGGGTAGTTAGTAACTGCCTTTCGTGAACGTTAGGGCGTTCACCTGTAAAAATCTCGATCTCATAGTCACCCGGAACTACATCCTCTGGAATATCTATTACTGGGTGAATTGAGCCGCCTTCATCGACTTCACAATAGACTTGCACACCCTCACTCCTATCACTTGCTCGGTACTCGAAGTCAACCCATACCTTCTGATGCGGTTTGAAGTTTGAGCCTAAGACCACGAAAGAAGAACCAGCCTCAACGATATTGGACTCAACCATAATGGCTAGGTTGGGTGTTGCTACTGGTTGCGGTTGTTGCTGACACCCGACTAATAGAGCTATTAGCAACAAGGCTGTTAGTGCTACAGTGCACAAAATAATTAGCTTTTTCATTTTATTCATCTACCTCACCCCCTTAATCCCCCTCTCCTTTGAAGGAGAGGGGGAGGAGGTTTAATGAAGGGGCGAAGCCCCTTCAAACTTCCCCTTTTATGAACCATTTTGCTGATGGGTGTGCCTTGCTCTAGAATTATCCTATCCTCCACCACAGCCATTCGGGGAGAAATTTATTCCACCACTTCTGGGGAAGTCTATACTGCCATTCTCTTCCCTTCCCGTCAATCCAAACTATCTTATATTCGCTTTCTAACTTTTTGACCTTCTCCTTTAAGTCATTTAGCATGTCTTGTTTTTTCTGACGCTCTTCAGTGGTCTGTGATTGTTGTGCCTCTTTTTCTAAAGCTTGTAGAGGACTTTTACGTTCGAGGTTTCCATAAATATCAAAGAATCTAGGTTGGTTGATCTTAAGTATTCTATGTTCGGCTTCGCTAAGATCAATGAATGAATGGTACTCCCAGTGGAACCGGGCATCAGATGGGATTCTAAAGTATGCCCTCAATTCTTCACATTGCGTGCTGTTCAATTGTAAGTAGGCCGATTCAATGTATACGTCTTCTTGTCCTCTCGTACGTACAAGTTTAAAGTTGTTACGGATAAATATCCTCTCTATCTCATTTAGGTGTGGCTGGTTTTCTTTGGGCTTTTTTACCACGGATACCGCTACTTTTGCCTCTCGTATAATTACCTTTTCCCTGCGTGCAAATAAGTTAATTACTCCTAGTACTAGACTAATAAGAACACCAACTCCTAGAATAATTGTTGCTGTGTCCATCCTTAAAACCTCTCCACCTCTGCCATTAGCACGCTTAGAAAATCCTTTTCCTGAATAGTTCTAATCTTCTTACCCTTCTTAAACAGCACGGCTTTGCCCTTGCCGCAGGCGATGCCGATATCGGCGTCTTTGGCTTCGCCGGGGCCATTGACCACACAGCCCATAACGGCTACCTTTAACGGCTTGTCAATCTTCATCAGCTTCTCTTCTACCGCCTGGGCTAGTTCTATAATATCAACCTCAGCCCGGCCGCAGGAGGGGCAGCTGACCAGTATCGGGCCGTGGCTGCGCAAATCCAGGCTTTTCAGGATTTCATAGGCGGCAATTACCTCTTCTCTGGGGTGGGCAGATAGTGATACCCGGATGGTATCGCCAATGCCCATATAAAGCAGGGGGCTTATGCCGGCAACGCTGCGGATAATACCGCTTCTTGGGGGGCCGGCTTCGGTGATGCCGATGTGCAACGGGTAGGGCATCTTTTGGGCAATATCCCGGTAGGCTTCTATGGTAGTCGGCACGTCAAAAGCCTTGAGGGACACCTTAATCAGGTCAAAATTAAGGCTTTCCAAAAGTTTTATCTGCTCCATTGCCACCGCTACCATCTGCTGGGCGGTGGTCATTTTGGGGTTGGCTCGCTTGGGCAGGCTGCCGGCATTTACCCCGATGCGAATGGGGACATTTCTTTCTCTGGCGGCATGAACAATGGCGGTCACCTTATCCGGCTGGCTGATATTGCCTGGATTTAACCGCAGCCCGTCAACGCCGGCAGAAATAGCCATCAGGGCCAGGCGATAGTCAAAGTGGATATCGGCAATCAGTGGTATGGAAATCTCCATTTTTATGGCTGACAAAGCGCGGGCAGCTTTGGTATCAGGTACGGCGACTCGTACCAGTTCGCAGCCATAATCTTCCAGTTCCTTAATCTGGGCAATAGTTGACATAACATCACGGGTGTCGGTCTTGGTCATGGACTGCACCACGATAGGGGCGCCACCACCAACAGTTACCTTGCCGATTTTTATTGCTTTAGAAACCCTACGCTGGTTCATGGTATTATGCTTTCTCCACTTGCTATACGTATAATATCCTGGAGGGTGATTGCCAGCATTAGTACCATAAACATAATAAAGCCAATCAGGTGCACCAGGCCTTCCCTCTTTGGTGAGATGCGCTTACCCCGGCGGACCCACTCTAGAAGGACGAAGGCAATTCTACCACCATCAAGGGCTGGTAATGGAAAAAGATTGATGATACCCAGTATCAGGCTAATGAAGGCGGCAAACTCCAGTAACGGAACTATACCGTAACTGGCTATTTCTCCAGTGGCCTGGGCAATGCCCACTGGCCCCATAAATTCTGCTGGTACCGCGCCCATGATAACACCAACCATTCCGTTCTTGTATAAAATACAGGTCTCAATAAGTCCAATAAACCCCCTGGGGATTGCTTCCCAGAAGGGGTAGGATTGACGGGTAACGGTCGTATTTATGGTTTTGATTGCCACCCCGATTGACCCCTCTCCTTCCGGGGGCTTCCACCTGGGGGTCAGTTGAAAGCTCTCGGTATTGGCATCGCTGTGCTGGACGAGTATAGTAATCTCATTGCCCAGGTTGAGCTGGATATAGCGCTGCAGGTCATAATTGCTGTTGACCGGTTTTTCATTCAGGCTAAGGATAATATCCTCCGGCATGATGCCGGCTGTGGCTGCCGGGGAATCTGGGGCAACTTCTTCCACCAATACATCCCCGGTTCTTATATTCTGGGGAATCAGGAAAGTAATTGAGAATAAAAGGAGCGCCAGCAGGATATTCATCAGCGAACCGGCGCTAAGGACAAGCAATCTGGTGCCAATACCCTTGCCGGCCAGGCTGTTTGGTACTTCGGGGTCTTCCTCGCCGGCTAATTTGTTAAAGCCGCCAAAGGGTATGGCATTTAGTGAATATATTGTTCCCCACCTCTTTATTGACAATAGGCGCGGCGGGAAGCCAAGCCCAAATTCCTCCACCTTTACCCCTACCGCCTTGGCGGTAATAAAATGCCCCAATTCATGGGCAATTATAATCACCGAGATAACGACTAAGCCTATCAGTATATTAATCAGCATGGGTTTTTATCTCCTGAAGCGAGCTTGAAAACCTTGTCTCTTGCCCAGTTATCGGCTGCTGTAATTTCTGCCAGAGAGGGTTGGGCAGTGGGCTGATGCTGGCTTAGCACCTGCTCTATAAGGCTTGAAATCTGGGTGAATTTGATACCGTGTGATAGAAAAAGCTCAACAGCTACCTCGTCAGCGGCGCAGAGTACCGCTGGGAAGGTTCCGCCTTTCTTGCCGGCTTCTATAGCCAGCCTGAGGCAGGGGAAAGTATCCCAATCAGGCTGTTCAAAGCCGAGGTGGCTGATAGTGTCCCAATTAAGCCGGGGCAGTTCTGGGTTGGACAGGCGTTCCGGGTAGGTCAGGGCATATTGAATTGGCAGGCGCATGTCGGGGCAGCTTAACTGGGCTTTAGCCGAGCCATCGATAAACTCAACTATGGAATGAACAATGCTCTGGGGGTGGATTAAAACCCTGATATCCTCATATGGCATGCCAAACAACCAGTGGGCTTCAATGACCTCAAGCCCCTTGTTCATCAGGGTAGCCGAGTCGATGGTGACCTTTTCCCCCATTTGCCAGGAGGGATGTTTTAATGCCTGCTCGGCGGTTACCTTCTCTAGCTGTGCCGGCGTGTAGCCACGGAAAGCTCCCCCGGAGGCGGTCAGAATAAGCCGGGTGGCTGGCTTTACCTCCCCCTCAAGGCACTGCCAGATAGCGCTGTGCTCACTATCAATGGGCATAATGCGGGCACCGCTTAGTTTTGCCTCCCTTATAATAATGTGGCCAGCGGTAACCAGGGATTCCTTATTGGCCAGGGCAATATTTTTACCCATCCTGGCTGCGGCCAGTGTTGGGCCTAGCCCTGAGCTTCCTGGCGTGGCGATAACAACAGTGTCAACCTGGGGATGGGTTGCCATTTCTTCCATAGACAGGAACTGGTAGTCTCCAAATACCGGATGAGCCTTCCCTTGCTGGTAACAGACGAACTCTGGCCTAAACTCTTTAACCTGTCTTTCCAGCAGGGTAGTGTTACTACCTGCCGCCAGCCCAACGATTTTAAATCTATCGGGCAGGGCACGGACTACCTCCAGCGTCTGCCGGCCTATGGAGCCGGTGGAACCCAGCACCGCCAGCCGTTTTTTTGCACCAGCCATATTACGTATTATCACACAGACAAGCGTAATTTGCTAGATTTAGAAGCGGTTTTGAAAAGGCAAAGGTAATGGTTAAGGTTCAAAGGGTAAGAGGAAGGGTGAAAAAGGAACTAATAAGAGGGGATTAATTTACCAATTTCAGCTATCAGGTTTTCAGCTGCATTTTTGTGGTTTGGCATTTGTAAATTGAGCGCATTTTTTGACGCTATGATTTCGGTTGTAAGCCCTTTGGCTTTTTTGGCCAATGCATCGTATGTAGCATTTCGTAGTAATTCTAGTTTTCTATGCGTTTTAATAATCTCTTCACCTAGCACTCGGATTTTTTTATCTAATGAAGGTTGCTTCAATGCTAGAGTAGTCTTGGTCAGAATGTCCCCAGTTCTTTGGATGTCTGATAATGATTCACCTTTAAGAGAAAAGGATATATATAGATTAAAAACTTGTTGTGACGAATGTTCATCTTTATATGTGTATTCTTCAGTATATTTCCAGTCTATAGCACTTTTTGCCCATTCTAGAATCTCGTTCAGTTGTTTTTTCTTATACTCTTTATTGATACCCTTAATCTGTCTAAATGCAAAAATGGCAAGACTTATAGTTCCTACAGCAACAAAAAATGAAATAATTAAACCAATTATAATAGTGGTTTGTTCAAAGCAAGACATGTGTGGATTATATCATAAAGAGGTGTGCCCTACTCCAAAGCTAAAAGGTAAAAACAGAAAGAACTCTTCTGGGGAGCATGAGATGGTATGACCGCTTTTTCCTGCTCGGGGTTTGTGCTGCTATTGGCTGGCCTGGCTCACACTCGAAAGGTCCCGGCATCATCAAAAACATTAGCTTTTTCACGGTGGAAGGTTTGCCATATATGGTCACATATTTTCTTAGGCAATAGCCTACCTTCCTTACGGATATTCTTTACGTAATATTTCCCTAGCTCAAGGTGTTGCTTCGACCACTTTACTAGTTTCTCATCCCCAGGATAATCACTACCAACCGCAAGCCACATTCCCTGGGCATTATATATAGCGAAGTTAACAGCAAGGGGTATTGAGGACGACTGGCTGCCATACGCCTTCTCAATGAAGCGTATAAAGTTTACTACATATGCAGCGTCTACTACGGAAGCAAAATATAGGTCTAAATCCGGTTCCCTGTTCATAAGTTTGCCGAACTCAATGTAACCATTGGAAAATACTTCGATGTAGTTGCGTGGGGTGGGGTTTTTACTAGCATACGGATTGCAATTATCTGCCCTCAAGCCATCAATAGTAGGATAGGGTCGCCCACAAGAGATAGTTCCATAGCCTCTTGCTCTTAGGGGAGGATTCAGTAACAGCGCACGCAAGTTATCATCATGGATGTTGAAAATGGCCTTATTGTGTAGGTAAGCTGGTGAAGATGAAATTACCATATATGCCTTATCGCCTATCTCTTCTAGAATCTTTGCTTTCCTAGCAAACAAGAAGAAGTCTAAGCGATTCAAGTCTGATTCTGCGATATCTATATCATAACCTGGTACCCAGCCAGGTGTGACCCTAGCCAGAAACACTTCTGTTAGCGACTTTGTAATTTCGTATGCATCCACTTTGTTTACCTCCTTTGTCACCAAGCTTAGTGATGCCGCTACCTTAGAAAAACACCTAATGGTCAGAGTGTGGGAGCTAATTAGACCTTATTTTCTACCCTGGAACCATGGTTATGTCCAATTCCAATAAAATGCGCTCAGCCAATGAACAATATTACATAATAGTATACCACTACGCCGGCAAAGACAATGCTGTCCATGCGGTCAAGAAAGCCCCCGTGCCCGGGTAATATTTTGCCTGAGTCCTTTACCCCCATATTGCGCTTGAACAAAGACTCAACCAGGTCACCGGCTTGCCCGAAGATACTAACTGCCATTGCCAGGGGTATCGCTTGCCAGTAGTTGAGGGGCAGGTCGAGGAGCATAACCAGAAGCTGGCCTGTTATAATGGCAAACAAGATGCCACCAATTGCCCCTTCCCAGGTCTTTCCCGGGCTGATACCGGGGGCAAGTCGACGCCTTCCCCAGGCTCTGCCGACAAAGTAGGCCGCCGAGTCAGAAGCAAAGGTGGTCAATAGGGCAAAGAATACCCAGTCACGGCCGAAGTCCATTCCCCTCAGGGCGACAAAATGACTGAGCAGCCAGCCAACATAGAGAATGCCGGCTATTGTCCAGGCCCAGCTTATAAAGGCGCCTTCCTTCTGGCGGCGGGCTAGGAGCCAAATTAGGGGCAGCACTACTGCCGAGGTTAGGAGTAGCGGATTAATATAGGCCCAGTCACAATGAGGGCTTATGATAAAAAATAGTGTCCAGATTAGCCCGAAGCCGATAAGTGGCAGCACATTTGAGGTTTTGACTACCCTATAGAATTCAAAGACGGCCAGCACTCCCCAGATAGCGACAACTATGGTAAGCCAGGGTAACGGTTTATCAAACCAGACAGCAGCCACCAGTAGAGGCAGGATAACGAGTGCCGTGATAAGTCTCTTTTTGAGCATTTATTATAATCCGCCGAAGCGCCTTTGCCGCTGACTATAGGATACCAGTGCTTTCTCAAGCTCTTCGGTATTAAAGTCAGGCCACAGCACTTCGGTGAAGTAGTATTCACTATAGGCCGATTGCCACAAAAGGAAATTACTGATACGCAGGTCGCCACCGGTGCGAATAACCAGGTCAACATCAGGCAGACCGGTGGTATAGAGATAGCTATTAAATAGTTTGTCATCTATATCCCGGGGTGGGATACCCTCGGTTATGATGCTGCGTACCGCGTCCAGGATTTCAAGGCGCGAACCGTAGTTAAAGGCAAAGCTTAAGGTCATTTGGGTATTGTTTTTGGTTAGCTCAACAGCCCTTTTTATCGCCAGTTTAAGGTGTAGCGGCAGCTCTTCAAGGCGACCGAGGTGGCGGATTCTAATCCCCCTTTTGTGAAACTCGGCGGTCTCTTTGCTTATTGACTCCTTTAATATCTTGAGCAGACCCCTAACCTCATCTTCGGGTCGCTGCCAGTTTTCCGTGGAGAAACTATAGAGTGTTACATACCCTATGTGGTATTCTCCCAGGCATTCAATTACCGAGCGGGCGCTTTCTATTCCCGCCCGGTGGCCTTCAAGCCTGGGCAGTTCATGCTGCTCTGCCCAGCGACCATTGCCATCCATAATGAAGGCTATATGGTTGGGTAGCGGACTAATTTTTTTCATAGCTTATCTGGTAGCTACCATTGTATCACTCAGCATTGGGAAAGGCTATTCGTAGGAAGGAGTAAGGAGAGTTGCTCAAAGCATTTGGGGGCTATGTTGCTCTGCTGTTTCCGGGGAAGTTTTAAGCTAGCCTGTAAGCCGGGCTAGACCTCCATTAATTCTGCCTCTTTGTTTTGTCCAGCTTGTTCGGCAATGTCAATAAAGCTGTCAGTTAGCGTTTGTATCTTGTTCACCGCGCGCTTATAGTCATCCTGTGATATTTCCTTATTCTTTTCTAGTTGCTTTAGCTCATCAGTAGCTTCACGCCTGAGGTTTCGTATGGCTATTTTGCCTTCTTCAATTCTTCTTCTAACTAGCTTGGTTAACTCATGGCGCCTCTCTTCAGTGAGCGGCGGTATGTTTAATCGGATAGTATTGCCATCAATGTTTGGAGTTAGCCCGAGGTTGGACTTAAAGATAGCCTTTTCTATGCTCGGTCTACTGGTCGGGTCCCATGGCTGAATAATGAGCAGGCTGGCCCCGGAGGCAGAAATGCCGGCGATATGTTTAAGTAGTGTGGGAACACCAGCATAATCCACCTTGACATGTTCTATTAAAGCAGGTGTCGCCCGCCCGGTGCGGATGCTAGCCAATTCCCGCTTTAGGGCTTCAACAGAAGTCTCCATCTTTTTTTCGGTAGCAAGTAAAATATCCTCAATCATTTCTACTACTCGCTGGTTATCAGTGTGCCAATAGGTTCACCGGTTATAACTCGTTCAATACTGCGCTCAGCCTGAAGGTCAAAAACAATTATTGGCAGCTTGTTTTCTAAACAAAGTGAGAGAGCGGTAGGGTCCATTATCTCAAGGCGCTTATTTAAAGTCTCAAGATAGGTCAAACGGTCAAATTTCCTGGCGTTGGGGTCTTTACGAGGGTCAGCACTATAGACACCGTCAACATTGTGCTTGGTCATAAGCAGGACATCAGCCTCAATCTCTATAGCTCTTAGGGCGGCGGCGGTATCGGTAGACATATACGGGTTGCCGGTACCCCCGGCTAGGATGACAGCTCTGCCCTTCTCCAGGTGGCGGATTGCCCGGCGTCTCAGGTAAGGCTCAGCCACCTGTTCAATAACAATAGCCGACTGAGTCCTGGTGACCACACCTAGCCTTTCCAGGGAGTCTTGGAGAGAAAGGGCGTTAATTACAGTAGCCAGCATGCCGGCATAGTCAGCAGTAACCCGGTCTATGCCCTCCTTGGCTGCTTGAGCGCCGCGCCAGATGTTACCGGCACCGACGACAATGGCCACTTCCACCCCCATATCTATCACCTGTTTAATCTGCTTGGCTACCCTGGCTACTGTAGGAGCATCAATACCATAGGCTGTTTCGCCCTTGAAGGCCTCGCCGCTGAGCTTTATAAGTACTCGCTTGTACTTTACCGCAGTCATTTGATTGCTACCTTGCGCCTAACTCAAATCTGGCAAATCGGCTAACCTTGATGTTCTCTCCTACCTTGGCTATGGTCTGAACAATAACATCCTGAACATTCATGGAGGGGTCTTTAATGTAGGCTTGCTGAAGCAGGCAGGCTGTCTCAACTTCCACATCAACCTCCTGTGGGACATCCTTTTTGGAGATAAACTGAGGGCACATAGCGGCTACCTGCATTGCCAGGTTATGAGCTAGCTCCTTAAACTCATCGGTTCGGGCAACGAAGTCGGTTTCACAGTTTAATTCAATCATGGCCCCGATGTATCCACCGGTGTGGATATAGGCTTCAATTAATCCCTGTGTCGTAGCCCGCTCCGCCTTCTTGGCCGCCTTAAGCCGGCCTCGCTCTTTTAGGGCTTCTAGCGCTTTTTCTAAATCCCCTTTGGCTTCGACAAGGGCATTACGGCATTCCATGATGCCGGCGCCACACTGGTCTCTCAGTTCTTTAATGCTGGCTGTTGAGATCTCCAAATCTTGCCTCCCTACTTAGCTATCTTCAGAGGTCTGAGCCATGGCCTCGGTGGCTTCGGTCGCCTCAGCTTCTTCTGGGGCCACTTCCGCCATCTCCTCTGTTGGCGTCACCATTTCGCCGACCTTGCCTTCAATAATGGCATCAGCGATTTTGGCAGTCATCAGTTTTATAGCTCTAATAGCATCGTCATTGGCTGGAATGGGATGCTCGATGTTATCCGGATTGCAATTAGTATCTACGATAGCTACCACTGGTATGCCCACTCGTCGGGCTTCAGCAAGAGCGATATCTTCCTTTGAGGGGTCAATGATGAATATGGCATCTGGCAGGCTGGTCATCTCTTTGAAGCCGCCCATCTGCTTATTAAGGCGCTCAATTTTCTCGCCTAGTTTCAGGGCTTCCTTTTTAGGCAGACGATTAAAATCCCCTCTGGCTTGCTGGTCTTCCAGACGGACTAGGTAGTCTATGCGGGCTTGAATGGTGGTAAAGTTGGTCAACACGCCGCCTATCCAGCGTTGATTGATATAGTACATGCCGCAGCGCTTGGCTTCTTCCTCTACAATGCTCTGAGCCTGTTTTTTGGTGCCCACAAAAAGAATCTTACCGCCCTCAGCCACCACCTGTTTAACAAACTCACAGGCTTCGTCCAGCATACTGGCTGTCTGTTCTAAATCAATGATATGGATGCCATTGCGCTTGGTGAAGATGTATTTTTTCATACGGGGGTGCCAGCGGCTGGTCTGGTGGCCAAAATGGGCCCCGGCTTCAAGAAGCTCTTTTATAGTAGCTGTATCTGGCAAATTGTTCCCCTTTCTATCTGCTGGTTGCTTGTCATTAGTTTAAAAAGTATAGCATACCCTCTGGTGTGCGGCAAATAGCAAATGGGGTGGCGGCTAGTTTATTTATCGAGTTACTGCCTGCTTGCCAGCAAGCTCGTGTTTTTGGTACCACCTGTGGACGGTCTCAGTTACCTCATCCGGGCTATCGCAGACCCGGAGAAGGCTAAGGTCTTCTTCAGAGATGTAGCCCTCAGCTAGGCTAACATTGCGTAGCCAGTCTAAAAATCCTTTCCAGTAATTGCCATCGAATAAAACTACCGGGAAGGGTTTTATCTTATAGGTTTGCATCAGGGTTAGCACCTCGGTTAGCTCATCAAGCGTGCCCAAGCCACCGGGCATAATGATAAAGGCGCTGGTATACTTTACCAGCATGACCTTGCGGACGAAGAAGTGGTTGAAGGTCAGTGACTGCGTTGTGTAGATGTTACCCACCTGTTCTTCAGGCAGCTTGATGTTCAGCCCGATGGATTTGGCGCCGGCTTTATGGGCACCCTTATTGGCTGCCTCCATAATGCCAGGTCCACCGCCGGTTATGATGGAAAAGCCCATCTCCCCGAGCCGACGGGCGATTTCTTCCGTTTTTTGGTATAGTTCATCCTCCGGTTTTAGTCGAGCCGAGCCGTATATGCTTACCGCTGGTTCTATATCGGAGAGCAAATCAAAACCTTCCACCAGCTCACCAATTATGCGAAACATGCGCCAGGAATCTTCCTTTTCCAGCTTATTTATCTCATATTCATATTGCATATAGCCCTCCATATGTAGAATTATGAGTTACAGGCCCTTAACCCATTCCACTGCGTTTTCAAAAATCTGGAAGCCGTCTCCCCGGTTACTAGCTCCCTGGCTTGACCATCTTGGGTGCTGGCTACTGCGGATGTAGCGCTCTGGATGCGGCATCAAGGCAAATATGTGCCCGGTACTATCGCAGATACCGGCAATGTTATTAACCGAGCCGTTGGGGTTGTAAGGGTAACCAGCTTGCCGGTTACTATGCTCATCAGTGTAATAGAGGGCTACATCTAGCCCGGTTAAAGCCTCAGTATCAGCAAAAATTTTACCTTCACCGTGGGCAACAGGTAGATACAAACTCGCAATTCCCCTGGTGAACACGCAACGGCTTTTGTTGTTGACACTAAGGTACACCCATCGGCACTCAAACCGGCCCGAGTCATTGGTGGTCAGGGTCAACCTTTGCTGGCTGGCTGACAGTGACCCAGGCAGAATGCCGGCCTTTACCAGAGCCTGAAAGCCATTACAGATGCCCAGAATAAGCCGGCCGCTTTCAACGAAGCGTTCTATATCTGGGCCCAACTTTAACCTGATTTCATTAGCCAGTACCTTGCCCGCCCCCAGGTCATCACCATAGGTAAAGCCGCCGGGAATGACCATTATCTGGTAGTTTTCCAATCGCTGCTCACGGCGAATTAGTTGGCTGATGTGAACCAAGGATGTTGCCGCCCCTGCCTGCTTGAAGGCAAAGGCAGTCTCCTGGTCACAATTGGTCCCCGGGGCTCGCAGTATAAGTGTTCTTACTTTGCTCATCACTCTCTACCAGCTTAATGGTTTTTGCCAGGCCTCTTTTAGTTGGGCAATAGGTATGGCTAAAACCTTATTGCCCTTTAGCCCGTATATCTCCAGAATTTGAGATGGAGTAGTCTCTCCGATACAAGTAAAGACAGCCTTGCCCATTGTTTTTTCAAACTTGTCCCTGTCCTCCGGGGCTACCTCAACCAGGAAGCGGCTGTTGGATTCGGAGAAGAGGATGAAATCATCCCGGTCAATAGATTCGCCCAGTGGCATTTCCTTTAGTTTGGCGGTTGCTCCCAGTCCGCCGGCAAAAGCCATCTCGGCAATGGCGACACCAAGACCACCCTCACTTAGGTCGTGGCCAGCCCTGACCAAGCCCTTTCCCGTAGCCAGGCTCAACCTGTCCATAAGCTCTTTGGCCTGGTGCGGGTCTACCTTGGGCACACTATTACCGATAAAGCCGAGGCTTCTAAGGTATTCCGAGCCGCCTAATTCGTTGTTGGTGGTGCCGACGATATAAATCAGGTCGCCGGCTTTTTTTAGGTCCATTGATACCGCTTTATTGCTATCCTCCATGACGCTGATGGCCGAGATGAGCAGGGTATGAGGAATAGAGATGACCTTGCCTTCAAATTCAAACTCATTATTAAGGCTGTCCTTACCTGAGATAAAGGGTGTGCCATAGACAGTAGCCATGTCGTGGCACGCCTGGCATGCCCGCACCAGGGCGCCGAGGCTTTCCGGCCGGCTGGTGTTGCCCCAGCTGAAGTTGTCCAGCAGAGCCACCCGACGAAGGCTGCCGCCAACGGCAATAATCTGCCTCAGGGCTTCGTCAATGGCTGAGGCTGCCATCCAGTAGGGGTCTATATCGCCATATTTGGGGTTTATGCCATTGGCTACGATGACACCCCTCTCTGAGTTCAGGATTGGCCTGATAATGGCGGCATCACTTGGGCCATCATCTTCCCGGCCGACCAGGGGTTTGAGCACGCTGGCTCCCTGTACCTCATGGTCGTACTGGCGAATCACCCCTTCCTTGCTGCATACGTTCCAGGAACCAAGGACTTGAAGCAAAGCTTGGGTTAAATCTGGTGATTTGAAATCAGGCTCGGCATACCTTGGTTGTTGCCAAGTTGCTTTAAGTTCAAGCTGTGGCCGGCCCCGGTGGAGAAACTCCATATCAAGGTCACAGACTAAGTTCTCCTGGTAAAAGAGCTTGAGCTTTTTGTCATCAGTAAATTCGCCGATGATGGTTGCCTCAGTAGCCTCATCAGCAAAGAGGGTTAAAAGCTCCTCGGCGCACTCAGGCGGGACGGCCAGCACCATCCGCTCCTGAGATTCAGATATCCATATCTCGGAGTAAGACAGCCCGGCATATTTTAGGGGCACCCTGTCCAGGTAGACACGGACTCCGGTTTCGGCAGCCATCTCGCCGACGGCTGATGAAAGGCCACCACCGCCGCAATCGGTTATCCTTGAGAACAACCGGCGGTCTCTGGCTTGAATCAGGGTGTCAATAAGTTTCTTCTCCATAATGGGATGGCCAATCTGGACAGAGCTATAGGAAACCTCGGTTGAATCCTTGCTAAGCTGCTCTGAAGCGAAGGTAACACCGTGTATGCCGTCGCGCCCGGTTCTGCCACCGACCAGTACCACTAGGTCACCGGGCTTATGCCGCCCTCTGCGGGAGAGGTTTTCGGGCAGTAGTCCTACTGTGCCGCAGTAGACCAGTGGATTGGCTACGTAGCGCTTATCAAAGAGTATGGCACCATTGAGCGTCGGGATGCCCAGGCGGTTGCCATAGTCGGCTACCCCGGCCCGGACGCCCTTGAAGATACGGCGCGGGTGCAACACCCCCGGCGGCAAATCATCATAGGGTAAATCAGGCGGCCCAAAGCAAAAGACATCGGTATTAAGGATGGGTTTGGCGCTGAGCCCGGTGCCCAGTACATCACGAACCACGCCGCCGATGCCGGTTGAAGCCCCTCCGTAGGGCTCGATTGCTGATGGGTGGTTGTGAGTCTCAACCTTAAAACAGAGAGCCCAATGACCATCAAAGTCAATCACCCCAGCGTTGTCTTCAAATACAGAAAGGCACCACGGTTTATCAAGCTCATCGGTTGCCTTCATAATGGTGCTCTTGAGCAGGTTATCTATCACGGTACCGTTAAAATCTATTTTGCCTTTGAAGGTTTTATGGACGCAGTGTTCCGACCAGGTTTGGGCTAGTGTTTCCAGCTCAGCATCAGTTGGATTGCGTTCCTGCCTGGCGAAATAACCAGTGATTACCTTAGTTTCGTCATTGGTAAAGCCGAACTGCTGGGCGAGTTTCCTGGTCTTATCTGCTGAAAGCAAATCTATATGCTCCAGCTTGAAGCTATATTGGGGATTTTTCGGGAAGGCCACCGGCCCCTTTTGCACCACGTGCTGGATAATGGGGTTTACCAGTAACCGGCTGGAGATAATTTCTAGCTGATTTTTGTCCAATTGCCCTCGTATGAGGTAACGCTTGGCCGTTTTAACCGCCCTGACGCTTTCTATACCTAAGTCCAGCACCGCTTTCATAGCGGTGTCCTCAACCGGGTCGGCAACACCGGCATTGTAGGCTACTTCAACGGAGTAAAGACCGGTCTCACTTTTAATATGGGTATCTGAATCAAAGCGGTACTCCTGGGTTACCGGGTCGGCCAGCAGGCTTTCACAGATCAGCTCCAGCTCATCTGGTTTTAGCTTGGCGTCCAGCCAGTAAACGTCCAGCACACGGACATTGGAGACGTTTGTTATTCCTAGATCATGGATATCCCGTACCAAGCCCTGGCCTCTGGCATCTGGCAACTGCTCTTTTAAGTAGACTTCTACTCTATGCATCAGGCGGCACCTTGTCTAAGTATGATAGCGGTAAAGAGCGTGGCAGAAATAGTGGGTGTCCGGTAACAACTAGTCCCCAATATTACCATCCTCTGGGTGCCAGAAGTTCCTGTTCCGGGATTTGTTTTATATCCAGCCCGGGCATGGCTTCTCCCAGGTTCTTGCTG
>JABUBP010000081.1_pt1 | contig 19295 bp, 21 predicted proteins | sample 7240331 | NCBI WGS metagenome assembly JABUBP01 (sample SAMN07256347, study PRJNA390944) | subsurface metagenome | isolation source: Methane hydrate marine sediment | place: Pacific Ocean: Eastern North Pacific, ODP site 1244 | collected 2002 | reverse complement strand
GTGGGTGTGGCTAGGCTGCGCAGAACCTTGGTTAGCTCGCTCTTCTTACCCAGATGGTGGACTCGCCAGGATTCTAGTTCCTTAACATCATTGATGCTGTCCAGTTCCTGCCCGGCGTTTGATTTCAGTTCCTCAAGTTGTTTTATCATAGCTGTCTTGGATGGATTATAGGCTATTAGCAATAAGGGGGTCAAGAAAGTTACCCTACCGATTATTGTCTTTATTAACTTCTGTCCTAGAAACTATTTCCCCTCCCCCTAATCAGGGAGAGGGAAGCTACGAGATAGGGCTATACAATCTATGTCCTAGTCTTGGACTTTGCCTTTAGCTATGGTTACCAGATTGGCAAAGGATTCAGGTTCTCTAACTGCCATATCGGCCAGCATCTTGCGGTTGATTTCAACTCCAGACTTCTTTAAGCCATCCATAAACTGACTATAGGTAAGCCCATGGGTTTTGCTAGCGGCATTAACTCGTGAAATCCACAAACGCCTCATATCCCCCTTTCGCTCACGTCGATGAAAGTAGGCATAGCTTAGCGACTTGAGCATAGACTCGTGAGCTCGGCGATAAAGGGAATGCTTGGTTGCCCGATGCCCTTTGGTCAATGCCAGCACCTTCTTATGTCGGCGATGAGTGGTTACACCCCTCTTTACTCGTGGCAAAATAACTCTCCTGTCTACTTCACCCCATAGGGTAAGAGCCTTTTTATCCGAGCCCTATCGCTGGGGCTTACCGGTATTGTTTCATCATAGAGGCGCTTAGTCCGTTTCGCTTTGCGGCGACGCAAATGGCTTTTGCCACCCTTGGTGCGCATAATTTTGCCGCTACCTGTAATATGGAAGCGGCTCTGTGCCCCTTTGTGAGTTTTGATTTTTGGCACTCTAAGTCCCTTTTATTTCTTCCTTATTTTTACTTGGTTGGCTAACTGCTGGTGTCAGTATCATAATCATCCTCCGCCCCCACATTGCCGGTTGCCTCTCAATGAGGGCTGCCCCCTGCAATGACTCTACCATCTTTTGTTGTAACTTCAAACCATTCTCAGGATGCGTAATTTCACGCCCTCTAAACATTACGGTAACCTTGACCTTGTTCCCCTCCTCCAGCAGTTTCTTCGCTGTCCTGACCTTAGCTTCAAAATCATGGATACCAATCTTGGGTCGTAGCCGCACCTCTCTTAGAAGTGGAACCTTCTGGCCCTTTTTAGCCTCACGCTCTTTCTTGGCTCGCTCATACTTATACTTCCCGTAGTCAAGAAGGCGGCATACCGGTGGCACCGCGGTGGCGGCTACCTCAACCAGGTCAAAACTACGCTTCCTCGCCGTCTCCCTTGCTTGAAATAAGGGCATAACCCCTAACTGCTCCCCCTTCTCCCCTACGAGGCGAACCTCTCTAGTTTTAATCTCCTCGTTAACACGCAGTTTCTTAACTATGTCCTTATTTACCTCCTCCACGCCCCAGTATCTTATTCATATTCATAGAAACTATAGCATATTGTCTTATAGTAATCAAATTGTAGTGAGCTATGCCAGCTAAAGCTTCATTAGTACAGTACCCCGTTTCTGTTCACCTCACCTGCACTCTGCCGACATCGGAATCTATTTCTAGTTCTATTCGGTTCTGAGCACTATCAAAATCCGGAGACACATAATAATTACCTTGCTGAGGGAAGCGACTCTCATCTATATCAGAGACGCTCAAACCTGTATCTATCTGAATCCTGGCAGCTACCTTATCAGGAATAGTAACTTCTATGTTAGCCACATCAGCCTCGATATAGGCGTGGGTAGTGCCCGATGAGGAGGGCATAGTCACTTTATAATTACCAACATCCACATCCAGCCGAAGCTCGGTTACTTTAAGTTTGCTGAAATCGAGGTTCATATTGCTCGCCGCAGACTTAATATTAATAGATAGGGGTATATTTCTGGTGAAATTGACCTCCCATCTAATTCCACCTTCACCCCAGAATTGCTGATTAACTGTGCTCAAATAAAGTTTACCTTCGCCATCCTGCTGGTGGAAATTCACCTTCATAGTCTGCTGACTGTTCCTGACCTCGGAGTTTGCCTCCACAAAGTTTGGTGAGGTAGGGGATAGGCTGTCTATAGTAATACTTCCGGCACTGAAGTCTATCTCAATTTGGGCACGCTCAATATCATTCAGCGGCTCGGAATAGCTTTTAGTAACCACGCCACCAGTTAGTGATGCCCCATGTTGCCAGATAGCTATACCCAGGCAAGCACCAAGTATGGCTAAGATTAGCAGGCTGACCAGCCAGACATTAGAGCGGCGGAGCAGAATACCCAGCCCAATGATAATGATTAACACTGGCCAGAATCGCCACAGCGTTCCCCATAGAGCCCAGGGGAGGACGTTAAGGGTTTGGAGAAGAAAAACGACTCCCAAGAATAACAGGAAGATACCCCATATAGGGGCATCAACTACTCTGTGTGGCCTTTTTTCAGCCATAACTATCTTCTCCTGGTGCCTAATATAATCAGCACCCCGATGGCTACCAGAATGATGGGCCAGAGATAGCCCCAGCGGAACCACCAGAAGAAGTCGAAACTACCCAGCAGGAAGAGAACACCGATAACAATAAGGATGATGCCGAAGAGGTTGCGGCGACGGTGGCGTACCTTGGCTACTTCCTTCGATTCACTCTCTTCCCCAGACAAGGTGGACTGGAGTTCACGCCCCAACTTACCAGCCGTTTCCTTCATTTCCTCCACATTTTCCTTAATTGTGTCTTTGGGTTCGGTAGCCTTTGAGCTTTCTGAAGGGACGACAATCGCCAAAATAATATAAGCCAGGATGCCCAGCCCGCTAGCAAAGATTAATAGTATAGCGATAACCCTGACGATGGTGGGGTCTATGTCGAAGTATTCCGCCAGGCCACCGCATACCCCGGCTATCATCCGGTCGCTTTGACTGCGATAAAGCCTTTTCTCCAAAGCCCCCCCTATAATCCTGAATAGTGGTAGTGTGGAATTATACAACAGAGCAAATCAAGTGTCCACTGCTTTACCAAATCAACCGGAACAAACGCCTTAATTATAACCTTAGGTCCTTTACCTTGTCTCTGATAGCCTGGGTAATAGTTGCCTTGAAGCTATCAGAGGATTGGGAAGTCAGTTGCTCCCCACTGCGCAGGCGGACTGAAACTGTAGAAGCGACTACCTCTTTGTCACCGACTACCAGCATATATGGTATCTTCTCCAGTTCCGCTTGTCGGATTTTGAGGTTTACCCTTTCTGACCGAGCATCGACTTTGACACGTATACCCTGGCTTTTAAGTTCAGCCTCCAGCTTATGAGCGTAGTCCAAGTGGCGGTCGGCTACCGGGATAACCATTACCTGGAGTGGTGCCAGCCATACCGGGAAGGCTCCCCCGTAATGCTCGATAAGCGAGGCGAGAAAACGCTCCATACTGCCTAGAACAGTGCGATGTATCATTACTACCAGGTGCTCTTTGCCGTCTTCACCAATGTAGGTAACATTGAAACGCTGTGGAAGGTTAAAATCAACCTGAATAGTGGGGCCCTGCCATGCCCTGCCTTGAGCATCCTCAAATTTAATGTCTATTTTGGGACCATAAAATACACCCTCTCCCGGGTCTATATTATAAGCAAGCTTGGCACGAGCCAAGGATTGCCTTAAGGTCTCGGTAGCCTCTTCCCAAACCTGAATGGTACCGGCATATTTCTCCGGCCGCGTAGAAAGTAACACCTGGTAATTGGTAAAGCCAAAGGTATCTATCATAAAGCAAGCCAAATCTAATACCCCAACTACCTCGTCTTCCAGCTGGTCGGAGCGGCAAAAAATATGGGCATCATCCTGGGTGAAGCCCCTGACTCGGGACAGGCCGTGCAACACCCCGGAACGCTCATAGCGATAAACAGTGCCCAATTCAGCGTAACGCAGTGGTAACTCTCGGTAGCTACGTAGCCTTGTTTTATAAATTAGGATGTGTCCCAGGCAGTTCATTGGTTTAATAATATATTCTTGCCCCTCTACCTCCATTGGACTATATAAGTAATCACGATAAAATTCCCAGTGGCCGCTGGTTCTCCACAAATCCAGTTTGGCAAGGTGAGGCGTGTAAACGATATCATAGCCACGCTTAATATGCTCATCCTTCCACAAATCTTCAATAATGCGGCGTATTACTGCCCCTCTGGGGTGCCAGTGAACCAGTCCTGGGCCAGCTTCCTCGTGAATACTAAATAGGTCAAGCTCCCTGCCTAACTTTCTATGGTCGAATCTGGCGGCTTGGTCAAGTTTTTTAAGGTGTTCGGCTAAAGCCTCTCTGGTTTCAAAGGCAACTCCATATATTCGTTGTAACATGGGGCGATGCTCATCACCCCGCCAATAAGCCCCGGCAATGCTAACCAGCTTAAAGGCTTTTATTTCCCCGGTAGAACTCACATGAGGTCCATGACACAAGTCAACAAACGAACCCTGCCGGTATAAGCTAACCTTCTCGTCTTGGATTTCATCAATTAACTCCAGTTTATAGGGCTGGGCAGCAAACAGCTGTCGAGCCTCTTCTTTAGTTACTTCCTGTCTGGTAAAAGGCACGTTTCGAGCGATTATTTCTGCCATCTTAGTCTCAATGGGTGGTAAATCATCAGGAATCAGTGAACGGGGTAAATCGAAGTCATAGTAAAAGCCATTTTCAATAGCTGGTCCGATGCCAAACCTGGCATCAGGAAAGATTGACTGAACTGCCTCAGCCATAATGTGGGCTGCCGAATGTCGCATTACCTCCAGTCTTTCGTCTCCGTCTGTTTTCTGACCCTTATTAGCCACCATTGTTGAAATTCCTCAATCTATTTTGGATAAAAGCTGTCTAATTATATCAGTGACCAAGCTATAAGTGCAATCCGTTAGGTTGCCAGATTCAGCAGAAAGAGCTATAATGCTCTATGCGTCCCCATGATAAAGAAAGTTTTTCCCATCTTAGCTTTATCCCTTTTCTCTTGCATGCTAGGGGTTGGGATAATAGCACCACTCTTGCCCCTTTACGCCGAGAATCTAGGAGCCACGGGAATCTGGATAGGTGTAATCTTTGGTGGTTTCTCCCTTTCTCGAGCTATATTTATGCCTGTTTTCGGCAGGCTCTCCGACCGCAGGGGGCGAAAGCTGTTCATCGGCATCGGTCTTCTTATTTACGCCATCATGTCGCTGGGCTATATTTGGGCAGATAATGTCTCACAGCTAACCTTGGTTCGCTTAGTTCATGGTGTTTCCTCTGGTATGATTATGCCTATCGCTCAAGCCTATATTGGTGATATCTCCCCGGAGGGTGAAGAGGGGAAGTGGATGGGCTACTTCCATGCCGCCTTTTTTGCCGGTCTTGGCTTCGGTCCCTTGATGGGTGGGGTACTAACCGACTACTTTAGCATGACTGTTGCCTTTTCCACTATGGGTGGTCTTAATCTGCTGGCTTGCCTGATAGTCGCTCTTTTCCTTCCCGAAATAAGCCCAAGGAAAATGGCAGCAAGCCCTCATCTGTCCTTTAAAGAAATGAGCGCCGGTGGTATGATAAGGGGTCTTTTCAGTTTCCGGCTATCATTTTCTCTAGGCAGGGGTACCTTCGCTGCCTTTCTTCCCATCTTCGCCGGTATATATATTGGCTTAAGCCCGACTCTCGTAGGGATTCTGCTGGCAGTTAACATCTTGCTGGCGGCATTACTTCAGATACCTTCAGGTAAAATTGCTGACAGATTCAATAGGAGAGTCCTAGTAATTCTTGGCAGCTTTATTAACTTCACCTACTTGGCTATGATTCCCCTAGGACACAACTTCTGGCAGCTATTAGGTCTATGTGCTCTTGGCGGTCTTGCTGGTGCCATTTCTATACCCGCCGCCTCAGCCCTGACTGTAGAGGAGGGTAGAAAATTCGGTATGGGCTCAACCATCGCTATATTTACTATGGCAATGAGCATAGGTATGGCTATAGGACCAATTGTATCTGGAATAGTAGCCGACTTTGTCAATATTAACTCAGTGTTTTACTTCGGAGCGGCAGCGGGGCTTATCGGAACCAGCCTGTTTATCTGGTTTACTAGATAATGTTGCCGGTAGCCTTGACACTCATATACGCCAATGTTACACTTCCCTTACCTTCAGGTGATGCTTCTATTTTATTAGGAAGCGGGCTATAGTATGAAAAGAATCGGAATCCTTTATCACCCCTTGATTGAGGCTGCCTTTACCTGGGCTAATAAGCTGGATGAATTTTTAAGTGCCAGGGGTGTTTCCGTTTGGCTATGTTCGGCCTGGGAAGGGGAAAAAGCCGGGGCTCAACTGGATAATACCGATTTAATTCTCAGCATTGGTGGTGATGGCACTATTCTACGGGCAACTCAGGTGGCACTTCTAGCTCAAGTCCCTGTAACCGGGATAAATTTAGGTAAGCTGGGATTCATGACTGAACTCAGCACTGACGAAGTCTTGGACAGGTTACCTCCCTTGCTCGCCGGCAAAGGCTGGATTGATGAACGGGTTGTAGTTGAGGCAGAGCTTATACCTCCAGATGAGGAACACGAGATACCCCCCATGTTTTATGCCTTGAATGATGTGGTGGTGGCGCGGGGGGCAATAGCTCGAGTAGTCTATGTAGACGCCAGTATTGATGGTGAGCATCTAACCACCTATAAGGCTGACGGGGTAATTGTAGCTACAGCCACTGGTAGCACCGGCTATTCACTGGCTGCTGGTGGCACTATCCTCCATCCGCAGGCTGAGGAGTTGATGTTGTTGCCAATAACGCCCCACCTTAGTTCAACTTACGCCGTGGTATTACCTTCTACGGCAGTAGTTAAGCTGGTGGTTAGCACTACCCATCAGGCAACACTGAGCATTGATGGTCATATAAATTTGCCATTATCAAGTGGTGCCATTGTTACGGTAAGGTGTAGCTCTAATAAAGCTCGCTTTTTAAGAATTCATCCAGAAGCCTCTTTCTACGGCTCTCTGGAGCAAAGGTTGAAAGGAAAGCAGTAGATTGAATTCAGTAGAAAAAGCCAGAATTAGTGATGTAGCTCAGATGCACCAGTTGATTAACTACTTTGCCGATAAGGGCGAGATGTTGGCTCGTTCGCTGAGCGAGATATATGAAAATATCAGGGATTACTTTGTCGTTAGACAGGGTGAGCAAGTAATTGCTTGTGCCGCACTGCATGTTAGCTGGTCGGACTTAGCTGAGATAAAGTCGGTGGCAGTAGTTGAGGGTAGTCAAGCACAGAGAATTGGCTTCCAGCTGGTGGAAGCCTGTCTCAGGGAGGCTAAGGAGCTTGGTATTTCAACTGTTTTTTGCCTGACCTATAACCCGGCCTTTTTTGAGAAGTGTGGCTTTTCTCAAGTAGAAAAAACGGAGTTACCACACAAGGTCTGGGGTGAGTGTTACCGCTGCCCTAAATTCCCCGACTGTGATGAGGTGGCTCTTATCTATCACTTAGAGGTTTAACTTGGCTAAGGAAGAGACACTATCCAGTCAACTAATCTATGATGGGCGAGCGGTCAAGCTGCGGGTTGATACCGTGCAAATGGCTAGAGGCCAAGAAACCACGCGGGAGATTGTGGAGCACAGTGATTGTGTGGCTATTATAGCCGTTGATGCTGACGATAACATTCTTCTGGTTAATCAATTTCGTAAGCCGGTAGAGAAAGAGCTACTGGAGATACCGGCCGGAGGTGTTGACCCTGGTGAAGACCCGGAGACTACCGTTCGCCGTGAGTTGCGCGAGGAAACCGGTTATCTACCCAAAAAGGTAGAGAGGTTAGGCGGCTTCTACTCGGCACCGGGTTACTGCACCGAATACCTTCACCTTTATCTGGCTACTGACCTTACCCATAGTCCACTATATGCCGGGGACACTGAGAACATTGAACTGGTGCGGGTGCCGACTAGCCAGATTCTTGGTCTTATTGCCTCAGGCTCCATCTGCGACGGTAAGAGTATCGCCGGTTTGCTTACCTTCTTGGAGTATCGCCAAGCACACTAAAAGTCCTGGCTAATTAACCCAGTTTATCTGAAAGCTTGTGACCGCCCAGAAGATGCATATGGAGGTGAGGTACCAACTGCCCGCCTTCCTCCCCGCAGTTTATCACCAGCCGATAGCCACTGTCAGAAACACCTTCCTCCTTTGCCAGTTGATTGGCAATTTTTACCATACGTCCGATAAGAGGTAAATCGGCTTCAGATAGAAGAGCTAGGGAAGGAATGTGCCTTTTAGGGATAATAACTAGATGTATGGGTGCCTGAGGATTAATATCGCGGAAGGCAATAATTTCTTCATCCTGATAAAGGACTTCAGCGGGTATCTTGCCAGCTACAATCTGACAGAAAATGCAATCCATATCTATCTACCTCACCCCCTTAATCCCCCTCTCCTTTAGGTCTCCTCCAATTTTTCAATCACAGCATCGGCTACCTGGGAGGTGCCTACTGCCTGAGAGTCAGCTAGCGTAAGGTCATAAGTAACATTCTTGCCTTCAGCAATAACCTCGGCTATGGCTTTTTCCAGTCTATCAGCCGCCTCCACTTCGCCAAGGTGACGGAGCATCATTACCCCGGAGAGCATAGCTGACATGGGGTTGACCTTATTTTGTCCGGTATATTTAGGCGCACTGCCATGTGTGGGTTCAAAGACAGCCATATCATCGCCTATATTTGCCCCGGGAGCTACCCCCAGCCCACCGACCAACCCGGCACATAAGTCAGAGACTATGTCCCCGTAAAGATTGGGTGCCACCACTATATCAAACTGTTGCGGTCTTCTCACCAACTGCATGGTCATGTTATCAACAAGTCTATCCTCAAATTCAAGAGCAGGGTATTCCTTGGCTACCTCTCGGGCTATAGCCAGGAATAATCCGTCAGAGAATTTCATAATGTTGGCTTTGTGTATGGCGGTTACCTTCTTTCTTCTATAGGCATGAGCATATTCAAAAGCAAACTTGACAATTCTCCGACTACCCGTCTCAGAAATCATTTTTAGGCTAAAGCTAGAGTCGTCTCTGACTACATTTCCTTTTGTCTCTGAGATTAGCTTAATAAGTCTGGCAGCTTCAGGAGTTCCTTTCTCAAACTCAATACCAGCGTAGAGGTCTTCGGTATTTTCCCTGATGATAACAATGTCCACATTCCTATAGAGTGAAGGAACTCCGGGGTAGGTTTTACACGGGCGGACGCAGGCATAAAGGTCTAGCCCTTGGCGCAGGGCGACATTAACACTCCTAAAACCAGTGCCTACCGGGGTAGTAATTGGACCTTTAAGGGCGACCTTATTTTTCCTGATGGATTCAAGTACATAATCAGGCAAGGGTGTGCCATACTTATCCAGAACATCAGCGCCGGCATAGGCTAAGTCCCAATGGAAAGTAATGCCGGTTGCCTCCAGAACCCGCTTAGTCGCTTCGGTAACCTCAGGTCCTATACCGTCGCCGGGAATAAGGGTAACATTGTAAGGCATCAATATATCTCCTTAATTTATAAATTACAGCTTAAAATCTCCATACTTTTTAATATAGGGAATAAGGCCACCTTCATCGAGGATATGGAGCATCACCTCAGGGATTTTACCGAAGGCGAGCTGATTGCCATTAGTTATATCCTCGACTGTGCCCGCTGCCAGGTCCACCTCCAGTTCATCGCCGTCATCAATTAGAGCCGTATCGCAGAGCAGCACCGGAAGTCCCAGGTTGATAGCGTTCCTAAAGAATATTCGGGCTACTGATTTAGCCAGTATAGCACTTACCCCAGCCATCTTGATAACCAGCGGGGCATGCTCCCGACTGGAGCCAAGTCCAAAGTTATTGCCGGCAACAATGAAGTCCCCTGCCTTTACCCTGGAAGCAAAGCTAGGGTCGGCATCCTCCATAACGTGCTTTGCCAGCTCAGGAAGGTTGCTCCTCAGATGAGCCAGGCGCCCAGGCACGATGTGGTCGGTGGAGATATTATCGCCGAATTTGAATACCCTTCCTTTAAGCACCTACATTACCTCTCTAGGGTCGGTGATTTCACCGGTGATAGCAGTAGCGGCAGCAGTAGCTGGACTGCCAAGGTAGATAAAAGCTTCAGGACTACCCATTCGACCCCTAAAATTTCGGTTGGCGGTGGACAGACATGCTTCCCCTTCCCCCAGCACCCCTTGATGGAGACCAAGGCAAGCCCCACAGCCTGGCGGTAGAATAGCAGCTTCGGCTTCAATCAGGGTCTGGATATAGCCTGCCTGGACTGCATTTAGTAGAACCTGCCGTGACGCTGGGGCAACTATCAGCCTGGTTTCAGAGTGACGTTTCTTTCCCTTCAAAATGTTAGCTACTATAGCTAAATCTTCCAAACGCCCATTGGTGCAGGTACCAATAAACACCTGTTGGATTTTTGTTCCCTTGAGTTCCCTAGCCAGAGCAATATTATCCACAGTGTGGGGCTTGGCTACAGTTGGCTCAAGATTGGTGGCATTGATGGTGATGGTCTGCTCATAGCTGGCATCGCTGTCAGGGAAGATAGGCTGATAATCATTGCCCCGCCCTTGTGAGGCTAAGTAGTCCTGGGTGGTCTTATCAGCCGGGAAAAGTCCCACCTTAGCCCCGGCCTCCACTGACATGTTGGCTATGGTCAAACGTGCTGACACAGACATATTGTCCACAGTATCACCGCTAAATTCCAGTGCTTTATAGGTAGCGCCATCAGCTCCAATCTGCCCTATGAGGTGGAGAATAAGGTCTTTAGCATAGACACCTTCAGGGAAATTACCTGAGACTAATACCTTAATACTTTCTGGCACCCGCAGCCAGGTCTTGCCCAGTCCGAAGGCAATAGCTACGTCAGATGAGCCCATTCCGGTGGCGAAAGCACCTAAGGCACCGGCAGTTACCGTATGAGAGTCAGCACCAATGATTACATCAACCGGCTTAGCCAGAGATTCGGCTACTATCTGGTGACAAACCCCGTCTCCAACATCAAAGATAAGACAGCCGGTTTGCTGAGCAAAGTGTCGTAGCAGTGTATGGTCATTGGATAGCCCGTAATTTGGACTGGGAGCGGCATGGTCAAGGAATAAGGCAGTTTTTTGCCGGTTAGCTAGACGCTTAAAACTGCTCGTCTGAAATTGCCTTACTGTTAGCGGACCAGTAGTATCCTGAATGAAGACCAGGTCTGCCTTAGCAATAATAATATCTCCTGCCTTGGCATCACATCCCGACTTTGTGCTCAGTATCTTCTCAGCTAATGTCTTACCCATAGCAAGCTAGTACCTACTCTCTAAACTGGACTTATCCCAGGTTATACTCAAAATTCCTGTGTCAAGTTGCCTTATAGACCTTACAAAGTATACCCCTCAGGGTAGCCGAGCCTATCTCACGGGCATAAGGTGGTTTATCATCGGTCAGGATATTGAGGTTTGATTCTGCCCAATGATGCATCTCTGAATTTTTTTCTGGAAACCACCAGCCATGTTCTAAGATAACCACTCTGGGGTCAATATTGGGTGTTAGAGTCGCCTTGTGCTTGATTCTACCCCGTTTCGTTTCAATATATACCCGGTCATCCTCTTTTATTCCTAATTTGCTGGCTGTCTCAGTGTGGATGGTAGCTAGTGGCTCAGGATGGCTACCCCGGAGACTTTCTATCTGCCGTCCACCGGCATGGATGAAAGGAGCCAGCTTCCAGTTGGTAAAAACCAAGGGATATTCCTTAGCCAACTCAGGCTCGCTGTACGGTGATTCGGGGGGCTCATGGTATACTGGCAGCGGGTCAAAACCCCATCCTTCAAGCTGACTTGAATATAACTCGACTTTGCCTGAAGGCGTGTTAAAGCCATTTTGCTCATACTTTCTATATTGTTTACTGCCGGAAATTACCCCTATCTTCCTGAACTCATCAAAGGTTAATCCGGCGGGTTTTAAGATAAAGTCTAATGCCTTTTTATCATCTTCCCAGAAGTAATTGCCTAGGCCCAATCGCTTAGCCAGCTCATTATATATTTTGTAGTCTGACCAGCATTCACCTATTTGAGCCACTTTCTGGATAATGTTGACCACAGGCATGTATTCCGATTCGTGAAGGCTATCAATCTCTAGATATGTCCCTACTGGCAATACTATATCAGCTAATTCAGCCGTCGGTGTCATAAAGAAATCAGTTACTACCAGGAAATCCAGGCTCTTTAGGGCTTTATAGACCTCTCTAGCATTGGTATAGGTATGAAGCAAGTTACTCCCCTGAACGAAAGCAGAGCGAATGGGGTAGGGGGTAGCTTTTATCATAGCCGTTATTAAGTTCTGAGGTAACGCATAGAAGGTAATTGGCAGTATACCCTCTCCGGCACTAATCCTCTTGGCGCGTACGCCTGGTGATAAGACATCCTGTTGCAGCAGTTCGGGTGAACCCTTAGGTACTATTCCAGACGGTGACCATTCCAAGTCGCCGCCATGGTTACCAAGGTTACCGGTAATTGCCCTCAGTATGGCGATGGCACGGCTGGTTTGAAAGTTATTGATATTATTATCAATACCGTTCCCCCAGGTAATACAGGCTGGCTTATTGGTGGCATAAAACCGGGCTACCTCTCTAATTGTTTCTGCTGGCACCCAGGTTATTTCCCCAACCTTCTCAGGGGGATAATCCTGAACATGAGCTTTGAGTTTATCAAAGCCGACTGTCCTGTTCTCAACAAAACCTTTGTCAAACAATCCCTCATTTATTATCACATTTACCATGCCTAGGGCTAGTGCCAAATCGGAAGACGGTCTTGGCTTTACCCATATATCGGCTCTTTTAGCAAATACCGTTTCGCCTGGGTCTATTACTATCAGCCTTGAGCCTTTTTCTAGGGCTTCATTAGCCCTTTTACAGTCTCCGATGGCGGTTGAGCATGTATTCACCGCCCACATCACGATGCATGCCGGAGGATGCTCATAATCGGGGAGTGCCATAAACCCGTATGTAGTTACCGAGGCGTGATTTCTGGATATGTAGCAGATAGGAGCCATTGAGGCTACATTTGGCGTACCGAAGACATTGGCAAATCGGGCTAGATAACTATCCTGGTAGCCCTTAGCTCCTCCCCGAATAAGTGCCACTGATTCAGCCCCATATTTCTCCTTGGTTCTGGTCAGCTCAGTCGCTATCGTGTCCAGTGCCTCATCCCAGGTAATCTGCTGCCATTTACCTTCGCCTCTTTCCCCTACCCTTTTTAATGGATGTTTTAAGCGGTCTGGGTGATAAAGATGCTCTAAGGAAGCCTCACCTTTAACGCAGAGAGTTCCTCTATTTACCGGATTATCCGGGTCTCCTTCCACCTTGATGGGCTTACCATTGCTCATGTGTACCAACACGCCACAGCCGGCATTACATAGTTCACATGCGCTTCTTACCACTTTATCGGCAATCATTTGATTATGGCCTCTCACTTTTTACTTTCCTTTCTCTATCTTGCTCCCGAGAATAATTCTGACACTTGGTATGGCTATTAGCAAAGCGGCAATGATGAATACCCAGCCTGTCCATATTGGCAGCCAGGTAGCCAGTAGCACGCCTAACCCGACACCGAAGAGAAACTTGCCGGTGATGTGCATGGTGAAGTAGGGGTTGGGCACACTTCTAGACTTCTCCATCTTGTCACTAATCCAGCTCATTGTTACCTCCTCTTGATAAATAGCACTATACTACCCACAGCCCCCACCAAAAACCCTATTGGGCATACAATAATTGCCATGATAAAGAAGAAAGGCTCGTCTCCTCCATTCCAAAAGTCCGCGCCGAAAAAGTGAATAAACAGACCATAAATGGTGTTGTGCAATAGGACAAAGACAAAAATTCCTGCCGAGGAAGCTCCTGTCAGTAGTAAGAACTTTTTAAGTATTCCTCCCACTTTTTCCTTAACAGTGAAAAATATCAATGCCCCACCTAACAAAAAGAAGACAACAAACGGTAACAAAAACAGAAGAGGACCCCTGAGTAAGTCCCTGAATACTGGAATGAAGAATGCGCTCACTATTACAAGGAAAACTCCCACTAATGCCCAAAATATTGACCAACTTAACTTCCCTTTCACTTCCTTTCACCTCCCCAAAACAATTCTGGCACTTGGGATAGCTATCAGTAAAGCCAAAATGATGAATATCCAGCCAGTCCATACCGGCAGCCAAATAGCTAACAACACGCCTAACCCGACACCAAATAGAAACTTACCGGTGATGTGCATGGTGAAGTAGGGGTTGGGCACACCTCTAAGCTTCTCTATCTTACCGCCAATCCAGCCCATTACTCACCTCCTTTGCTGGTTTCTATTCTCAGAATGGTTGTGTAAAGAGTAAGGCTACGCCGATACAGATTGCAAGGATACCAATTCCCAGCAAGATGTAGAGGGTGCGAAGGTGTTGGTTCATTTCTTGACTCTCCTTTTACGTTTATTATATGTAGCCTTGCCGAGCTTTTTTATCGTCCGGCCCGACTTGAATCGGTTTAGATTAACAAAACCTCTGGTTCTATTCATTGGCTACTCACCCTCGTCGTGCGTTTGGGTGTCCCCTTCTGGTAATTTTTCAATAGGTGTTTTACCAGCAAGTTGCAACTTATCGCCAAGTCTGGCTAATTTTCTTTCCGCCTCATCATACTTCCGTGCTGCGTGCCTAATATGCGCACCCAATGTGGCGTAGTCTTCTTGAAAATCTGTCAAGTCACCTTGCAGACGTCCTAGATGTCCCAGGATTTCGTGTGCGGCACTCTCAATATGTAGCCCTTTTAGTCCCAGTATAATAACCTGTAGATAGGCATAAAAGCTATTCGGTGAAACCGGGATAACCCTCTTTTGGAGGGCATAGGAATATATCTCGCTTTCTTCAGCACGACCACGGAGTATGGTCTCATAATAGATATTTTCTGCCGGAATATACATGAGGGCAAAGTCAAAGGTATTTTCATCGGGCAGAATATATTTAGTTACGTTGTCAATATGATTTTTAATAGTGCGGGTGAATTGTCTTCGTAAGGCTGTCTGCTCCTCTTCGGATTCTGCCTTAATTATTCGCTCAAAATCTTCTAAAGGGAACTTAGAATCAATGGGGACTAGCTTCTCGCCAATTCGAATAACTGCATCTACCGTCTCACCATTTCGAAACCTGTGTTGGAGTGAGTAGTTCTGGCGTGGCAAAATATCAGCTAGTAATCTCTCCAGCAGGAGTTCGCCAAAACCGCCTCTAAATTTTGGTGCGCGTAAAAGGTCTTGCAAGCTGGAGATATCCCTGCCCGCCTGTTGAATATCCTTTGTTCTCTGGGTCAATTCCCCCAGCGTCTCTCTAAGGTCGCCAAAGACCTTGATGGTGCCATCTATTCTTTCCCCCACCGCTTTTGATAAGGTATCACTTTGCTCCTTAAATCTTTGCTCCCTCCGAAGCCTGTCCCACAGAAAGAAACCAACTAGGATTACTAGAAGGATTATTATTGCCATGTCCATGATTGCCACAATTACCTCCGAGTTAGCTCGGTTGGCCTTCTGAAAATACCTGTTTAGCTCCATTATACACCATAAATTAAAAGGCACAATAAGACGCTAATTAAAGCCATTTACTTTTGCCATTGCCCGTGATGGCAATATCACTTATAATTTGGGTGCGGAAATGACAGCGATAAAAGTTATACTGATAGTCTTATGTGCTTTCTTCTTGTGGCAGGTGCTGATTCGTGCAATTAGAAAGCTTTATCGCTTCCCAGCTCCGGCGTTCATTGGGCGGTTTCTAGATAGTGACCTTAGACGATGGCGGCAACCACCAGATAAGCTAATTGAGCGCAGTGGTATTAAGCCGGGTATGACGGTAATGGACCTCGGCTGTGGCAGTGGTGCCTTTACCCCCTTCGTGGCCAGGGCGGTGGGGGAGCAGGGTAAAGTCTATGCCGTTGATATCCAGCCAGCCATGCTGCGCCAGCTAGAAGGCAAACTGGCTAAAGCCGAAAATCAGGATATTAAAAATATTGAGCTAAGACAAGCCGGTGCCTATGAACTGCCATTTGAGGACAGGTTTCTCGACCTCGTCTATATGATAACCGTGCTTCCAGAAATACCCGATAGAGGTAGAGCCCTGCGGGAAATTAAAAGGGTATTGAAACCGGGCGGGATTCTGGCGGTAACCGAGCTTCTGCCCGACCCGGATTATCCCCTGCGCTCGACTACCATTAAGCTATGCCGGCGTGAAGGCTTTGTTCTGGACAGTAATTCAGGCAATTTGTGGAATTATACGGTAAGATTTAAGAAACCCGTTGTATAGCAACTTTATCTCAGGTTGTGCTACTAGCTAATTAGCAAAGAGGATATATAGTTGCCATCATTTTTAAGGATTAAGGATAAGCTGTTTTACGGTTGGGTAGTGGTAGTAGCCTCCTTTTTCGTTGGGACTACGATAATAGGGATACGCCTTTCCTTTGGGGTCTTCTTTAAGTCCATAGAGAGTGAGTTCAACTTAACTCGAACCGTAACCTCGGCGGTCGTGTCTACTAATATGATACTTGCCGGTGTGTTTGCTCTTTTGGGTGGCTGGGCTATAGACAGGTATGGACCGAGAATCGTTGTCTTCTTAATGGGTTTATTTACTGGTCTTAGCCTGTTGCTAACCAGCCAGACCACAGCCCTATGGCAGTTATTCATAACTTATAGCCTGTTATTATCTATAGGAACCTCTGCAACCTATGTAATGATAATGACAACAGTCTCGAGATGGTTTGATAAGAAACGGGGGTTGGCTTTGGGTATTGCTAGCGCAGGAGCTGGATTGGGAACGGTAGTTATGGCACCGTTTGCCACCTATCTTATTTCTAACTTTGATTGGCGTATGGCGTATCTAGTAGTTGGATTAATTGCCTGGTTAATTGTGATTCCTCTATCCAGACTATTAAGAAAAGACCCGTATGAAATTGGTGCTCTGCCTGATGGGGTAATATTACAGTCACAGGATATAGCAGGTGAAAAAACCAGTCTCTGGGCAGCTGGACTTTCGCTATCCCAGGCATTCAAAACCAGGACTTTTTGGTTTTTTATATTTATATTCCTACTTTCTGCCTTCTGCCTTTTGTTAGTCTTTACTCACCTTGTGCCTCATGTTACTGATTTGGGTTTTTCAGCCGGGGGGGCAGCAGCAGTCCTCAGTCTGATGAGTGGGGTCAGTATCGCAGGCAGAGTGCTAGTGGGCACCGTTTCCGACAGGATAGGTAGAAAAAGGAGTGTTATCATCTGTTCGCTACTGCAGGTCGGGGCCATGGTGTGGTTAATCTGGGCACAGGAGTTATGGATGCTCTATCTATTTGCCTTTGCTTATGGCTTTGCCTATGGAGGTAGGGCAGCTGTTATGGGGGGGCTGGTTGGTGATACTTTTGGCGTAGGCAAAATGGGGGCAATTTTGGGTGTGCTGGAGTTTGGCTGGGCAATGGGAGCGGCTATTGGTCCGGCTATGGGGGGGCTCATTTTTGATGTTAGTAACAGTTACTCTGTGGCTTTCTTGGTTGGGGCAGCGGCTATGTTGATAGTAGCTTTACTTACTGCTCTACTCAGGCAAGAAACGAATAGGAGCTTTTTAGAGGGATTGGTCAAGCAGGTGCCTCTTGATTATCACCTGTAGTTAGAAAGTAAGCATCTTGGCGGCAAGCTCGGCTAGCTTCATTACGAAACCAGGGATGATACCAAGTAGTAAGACACCCAGACAGGAGAGGGATAGAGCTAATCTGAGTACTCCAGAAGAGGGCACTTTTTCCTCAGAGACTGGTGCACCGAGCCACATTACCTTTACTACCCTTAGATAGTAGTAGGCGGATATTACACTGTTAAGCACAGCAATAACTACCAGCCACAGCAAACCATGCTGTACCGCACCGCTGAAGATATAGAACTTAGCCATAAACCCGGCCGCTGGCGGCATACCGATAAGAGAAATAAGACATAGAGTCAGAGCTAAAGCCAGTAGCGGTGAGCGTTTGCCCATACCGGAGTAGTCGTCAATAAGGTCGCTATTAAGCTTATTAGAGATGGCAATAATAGCAATAAATGCCCCCAGATTGGTTACGGCATAGCTGGCCAGGAAGAAGAGGACACTGCTCCGCCCGATAACATCTACTGCTGGGGATAAGCCGACAGTAGCTAACCCTACCATAAGGTAGCCTGCCTGAGCGATACTGGAATAACCGAGCATCCGCTTGATATTGGTCTGGGGAAGAGCCACCACATTACCTAAGGTCATACCAATAGCGGCGAGCACAGCAAAGATTAGCCCCCAGTCGAGGCTCAGCCACTGGGGGAGCCCGAAGGCAGAGTAGAAGACTCGCAGGATAATGGCAAAACCGGCGGCTTTACTAGCCACGGAAAGATAGGCGGTTATCGGTGTTGGCGCTCCTTCATAGACATCAGGCACCCACATATGGAAGGGAACAGCCGCAATCTTAAAACCAAATCCAGCTACCAGCAGTACAATACCCAAGACAAGCCCGGGGCTGGCTAAAACAGCCTGTGGAGACATTGTCTGAATCGCCTGAGCAATTTCACCCAGTTGTGTCTTGCCGGTAAAGCCAAAGACCAGCGCCATGCCAAACAATAATACCGCTGAGGCTAGAGCACCAAGCAGCAAGTATTTTAGTGATGCTTCGGTGGATTTAGTGTCTTTAAGAAACCCGACCAGGGCATAGAGGGAGATGCTGGCTAACTCCAGGGCTATATAGATAGAGATTAGCTCGGTGGTAGCTGCCATAAGCATCATGCCCAGGGCAGCTAAAAGCACCAGAGCATAGTATTCACCCTGAAAGCGGGCAAACTTGGATGCATAATCCACCGAAGCCAGAATAACCAGAGTGGTAATGCCCAGAAATAGTAGCTTGAAAAACAGGGCAAAGTTATCTACCGCCAGCATATTGTTGAAGATAGCCTGGGAACTGCCACCCCACATAGCCAGGGTAAAGCCAGCGGATACTACTATACCGGCTATGCTGACCACTACCAGCCATCCCTTGCGCTGGATAACCAGGTCAAGCAGAATTACCACTATGGCAGTGCCAGCCAGACTAATCTCCGGTGTCAATAGCACTAGATTCAAAGGCTTACTCCTTTATCCTCCTAATAACTGAATTATAGGTGTGATACCGGTTTTAATAACATCGGTCAGTATCGCCGGGTAGATGCCCACCAGCATAATCACAGCGATAAAGGCGAACATATATACCCGCTCCAGAATATCGGCATCCTTAACGCTATCGTATTGTTCTAATACCGGTCCGTAGAATACCCGCTGTAGCATCCACAGGA
>JABUBP010000080.1_pt1 | contig 19303 bp, 16 predicted proteins | sample 7240331 | NCBI WGS metagenome assembly JABUBP01 (sample SAMN07256347, study PRJNA390944) | subsurface metagenome | isolation source: Methane hydrate marine sediment | place: Pacific Ocean: Eastern North Pacific, ODP site 1244 | collected 2002 | reverse complement strand
CAATTTTATTTTTCTTAATTAAATAGACAAATCCTATGATTGATAAAATTATTAATAGAATGCCATAATTCTTATAAATAATCTCTAAATAGTCCTTTAAAACTTCAAAAGCTGTTGAAATAGGCCTATCCCCAAAACTGCCACCATGAATTTTTCCCGATGTTGTTCTTCCAGTAACATAGTAAATGAATGTCTTAAAACTAGTTACACTTCCATATCCCTGAAGTGATCTTATTGGAAGATAAATATATGATAAAAGTGGTAAAATAAAACATAATAGACTGATTGGGATTGCTTTAAGGTTTCTAAAAATTCTTGGGTTTATAATAATTATATATATAAGAAATGCTGGCATTATAAAAAACGCAATAGGATGATTTGTTAAACTTAAACCCAAACAAAAGAAAAAAAAGTATAGATGTTTTCTTTCTCTACTTCCATTATATAGCAGTGCTGAGAAAACCACCAAGGCTATAAAAAAACTATTTAACGTATCAAACTCCAACCTATTGGCTACGCTCCAAAATGGATACACAAAAGCAAATGTAAAAGAACTTATTAAGCTTATTAACTCATTTTTTACAAGCTTATTTATTGATAAAAATAAAAATAAAATTGTAAGTGCCCCAAATATTGCTGAAAATAAATTAAGTCTATAAGCTAAATCACCAACTGGTAAATATGTGATTAGTTTGCCAAGTAGCGAAAAAGTTGGATACCCGGTTGGAACAAAGATTTGCATCTTGGGTATTTGAAGTGCATACCAGCTTGTATCCCCTCCAACCAATTTACGCTCTAAGGTTAGTAGATAAATAATAAAGGGTATTAAAAATGACAAAAACGCTAATATTAATATACTATATTTTAAAATAAAATTTTTTATTTTTGTCACTACTTAAAAAGTAAAACTAATATATTATGTCTGTTATACTTGATTTAGTCATTATATCACAAAGGTTTATAGAACTACGTAAAATTTTTTACAATAGTTCTATCTTACAAATAATATTAAAATAAGAATCATTACTAATTACATGCATATTATTTATAATATTTAGATATTGAAATAGTGATAGACAGATAATATAATGTTTTTAATTTATACCAATAAGATAGCAAATTATATTAACAAGGATAATGTAATTGGAAAATAAAGTTAATATATATGTAGTTGTACCAGCTTACAACGAAGAAAACACCATTTCTGATGTTATTACAAATCTAAAAAATAACAATTACAAAAATATAATTGTTATAGATGATGGGTCTACAGATTCTACTTATAAAATTGCAAAAGAAAACAAAACTATTGTAATAAAGCATCCAATTAATTTAGGTGCAGGTGCAGCTGTAAAGACTGGGACTGATTATGCATTGTCAATAGGTGCAGATATTATAATTATTTTTGATGCAGATGGTCAACATATGGCAAAAGACATAAATAATTTAATAAAACCTATTATAAATAAAGAAGTAGATGTTACACTAGGCTCAAGATTTTTGGATAAAAAAAGCAATGTTCCTCTACTAAAAAAAATAATCTTAAAAGGTGGTGTAGTATTGGTATTTCTAATGTATGGAATTTTGCTAACTGATGCACATAATGGTCTTAAAGCCTTGAGTAGAAAGGCAGCTGAAAGAATAATTATCAATGCAAGAGGTTGGGAATATTGTTCTGAAATAATAGAAGAAATAAAAATAAAAAAAATAAAATACAAAGAAATTCCTGTAACTATAAAATACTCATCATATTCAATTAAAAAAGGCCAAAAAATCTATAATAGCTTAAACATTTTTCTGAAAATGATAAAAAAATGGCTCATAGAATAAAAATAGGAGGATAAAAATGATAAAACCGATCCAAGTTATTGCTATTGTATTCGGCATTTTTGCTTTGCTTAAAGTAATTCTGAAAATGAAAAATAGAAAATTATCACTGAATGAGTTCATATTTTGGTGTTCTATATGGGTGGTTCTTATAGTTTTATCAATCTTTCCACAAATTAGTGGAAATATTGCAGATTTTTTTGGTTTCACCAGAGGAATTGATTTTTTCATTGTATCAAGTATCTTACTTATGTTTTACTTAATATTTAGAATATATATTAAATTAGAAGAATTAGACGATAAGATTACAAAATTGGCAAGAAGTATCGCAATTAAAGAAATAGCCAATAATATAAATAAAACTTAAAAAGTAAAAAAATTGCCAGCACTAACTAAGAATAAAAAACTTATAATCAGACTTTTAATAAGCATTACAATTACCGTTTTCTTCATTTATTTTATTGTCAAAAATTTAAATATAAATGATTTTAAAAACCTTATTAACAGCATAAATATCTACTTTATATTAATTGCTTTAAGTATACACACAATATGTTACCTTGTAAGAAGTTTAAGAATTTTAGTTTTACTTAAAATCAAATTTTCTGAATTTAATAATATTTTCTTTACAGTCTCAAGACATTATATTTTAAATAAAATCCTTCCTGTAAGAATAGGAGAATTATCTCTTGTATACTTTCTTAAAAATGAACAAGAAATATCTTATACTAAAGGTTTGGGAGCATTACTTTACTTAAGAATTTTAGATTTACTAGCTGTGCCCTTATTTTTTATTGTAGCTTTTTCAATCAACTTTTCATCCTTTTCTAACTCAAATAACATAATTATATTACTTATCTTCTTAATTCTCTTTATAATGCTATTTTTTGTTTTTATTTTCTTAGGTAAGATTTTAAACTTAATTTTAAAATTTCTAAAATTATTACCAAAAAAAATAAAGTGGCTTGAAAAAAATATTTATTTTAAATTTTTAGAAAAATATAAAAATTTAGCTGATGAAATCAACAAATTTATTAAACTCAAAACAAATATAAAAGTAATTATTCTAACAATATTAAATAGATTATTAAACTCCCTGGTAGCATACACTATCTTTTTTGGATTTGGAATAAGTATAGGATTTATTAATTTTATAATAGGCTCTACCCTATCCATACTAACCGAAGCATTACCAGTTAGTGGAATTGGTAGTTTTGGCACTTTTGAAGCTGGTTGGACACTAGGATTTGTATTAATCGGTTATAACCAGAAGCTTTCATTATTAACAGGATTTGGAGTAAACATAATATTTTTTATTTTTACCATATTCCTATTAATTATTAGCTTCTTCTTATCTAAATATAGGGAAATTATTACAAGAAAGTTTCTAAAATTGGTCAAAGGTAATAGTTGATTATAGATGATGATAGTTCAGGATAACACAGGTATGAGTGGTATTAGTAAATTTTTAAAATGTAATAGAAGATGGATTTATCTTGCAGTTATAATTGTTATTATAGCTGCTGCAGCATCATATTCTACATATTATTATTTTAAGGTTTACCTGACAAGGCCAAATTTTGATGATGAGTCATTTAATTTTATATCCAGTGATTCAAACGAATATGTAAAACCCGGGGAACAAATAACATATATAATAAATTATAAGAATACGGGAAACAGGGATGTAGATAATCTGGAAATAGAGTCAAAGGTACCAGAACATACAGTTTTTATATCATCAAACCATGATGAAATTTTAGAAAATACCAGTGGAGCATTAACTTTTAAAGTTGGTGATGTTGAAAAGGATAAAAAAGGCACAATAGCTTTTACAGTAGAAATAAATAAACCGCTGGATAATGATACTTTAATTATATTAAATGAAGTGAAATTTAATTATAAGATTGGCCAGGATGCTTTTAATAGAGAGGTCAGTGAAGATTTAAGTAATAAAGTTGAAAGCAGTCCCGATCTAAATAACTTTGATTTAGAAGCTGTTGATATAAATGGCGGAGTATTAAGATTAGGTGACATAATACAATATAAACTGGTAGTGGAAAATACTGGCGATATGAACGCTGCTAATGTAGAAATCAAAAGTAATTTATCAAAAAATGTAACTATAGTTGAAAGTTCTATTACTGATTCAGGTGAGTATAAGAGTAGTGGTGTCTTATGGAATATTGATAATTTAGAAATAAATAAACCTAAAACTTTTTCATTTAAAGTCAAAGTAAATGATGATTTAACTTCTGAAGAACTTATTACTAATAGTAGTGCCTTAAAATATGGGTCTGATGTTGTCATTGAAAAATCAGTAGAAGAAAAACTGAGCCTTTTTACTGATTTAACTACGTCAGAGGCATTTTTATATGATGTAAATGGTGGGCATCTTTGGGCTGGCGAGGTCATAAGTGCAAAAATTGTCATTAGAAATACTGGTGAAAAAGCAGAAGAAAGTTATCGGCTTATTTGTCCTATACCAGATAGGGCAACTTATATCAGCAGGTCAGGTACTGCTGAAGGGATTAGCTGGAGTGATGATATAAGGGGACTGATTTGGGACTTAAAGAATCTGGGAGTGGGGGAAGAAAAAGAAATAATTTTTAATATGAAGGTAAATGAAAGTTTGGTTAATTCAGGTGGGGTAATAACTACCGATTTTAAGATTGAAAGCAGTAGTGGAGAAATAGAAATACCGTCCAAAAGTATAAATGTTAGAGGGCGTGTTAATATGACTATTGTGGCAATGGGTGATTCTTTAATAACCAAGTCTAATTGGGTGCAGACATTTGATGATCTTCTGGAAGCTAATTATCCATGAAAGGGCTCGTAACGGTTATGCAAGATTTGACAGCACAGTTGCAGTTCATAATCCACAAATAATCATAATAACTTATGGGACTAATGATGCTGGCGTTGGACTTTGGAATTTCAGAGACAATCTGGAAGGTATTGTGATTAAGTCAAAGAATTTAGGTGCGAGAGTGTTTATAAATCTTATTGGTCCTATTGACTGTCCGGGGAAAGAAGATTATCCTAAATATAATGATGAGATTAGACAAATTGCTGCCAGAAATGGTGCTGTTGTTATAGATGTATTGACTCCTCTTTCACAAAACCCAGGGGGATATTTTGTTGATGGAATGCATTACAGTTCCGCTGGTGCTTCAGTTGTAGCACATACAGTATTTAGTTATGTCTCTCAATATCTGGGTGATATTGGTCAGAGGCTGTAATATTTTAAATGTTTGTTTTTTTATTATAAACATAGATAAGGTCAGAATATGATGTGGAAGATATGGATAATTAAATTTTTATATTATTTATTTTTTGGAATTATCTTTTTAATAGCTGTTTTTATTTTCTTAGAAATAATGGATATTGGTTTTTATAAAGAATATTTTGGTGATTTTATTTATAATATGATTGATAAGTTAAATTTTTAAATCTCTGGTTTTTTTCTTGAATATTCATTAGGGTAAGGATTCTTATATATCATGATTTGCTGTTAGATAGTTTTTTAGTGGTTGAATGTTTTATATAATTAGGCCTTACACTATACGTGATACCCCCAATTATTCCAATAAATATTAACATTAAAAATATTAACAGGGCGCATATGGCAGCTTGCTCACTACCTACTCCCATTGCTGTTATAATAAAGACCAGAGTATTTTCTCTAATTCCTATTCCTCCAATTGAAATAGGGACCATAGCAATGATAGTCACCACTGGAACTATAAATATAAAGGCGGTTAAATTCAAATTAATTCCTAAAGATTTCGCAGCGAGGAAATAATTTAATATAACTGCGAATTGGAGTAAAAAACTATATATCATTACCCTGGCAAGAACCCATTTAAATTTTTTAAAACTTAAAAAAGTAAAATAAATATTGGCTAATTTTTCTTCTACTTTCTTTAAAAATTTTATTTTATTTATTAATTTATTTAACCGGAGTATGGAAGGATTTAGTATAAGAAATGCAATGATAATACATATTATAAAGAATATTATTACTGGAATTATAAAAGACCGATTTCCAATTGCTGTAAATCCTAAAAATAGTGCTATGATAGCATAAGTTGAAGCACTTATAACACCTGAAAATCTTTCTACTATAATTATTGAAGCGGATGTCTCAATTGGTATATTAGCTTTTTTAGCTGCATCATAAGTTCTAAAAACATCTCCGCCTATACTTGTAGGTAGAAAATTATTAAAGAAGAAACCTATGAGAACTGTGAGAGTTAAGGTAGTGGTACCAAGTTTTACTTTTTGAGTTCCAAGTAAGGTGTTCCACCTGACAGCAGTAATCCATATGCCAAAAATATGTGTGGACAGAGAAAGTATTAGCAAAGGCTTATTTACAGATTTTATAATTTCAAGGGCACTTCTTATATCCTTAAACTGTGTTTTTACAAGAAAAACAATTAATGAAACACTAATTATTATTCTAACCAGCAGGAGTATTAGTTTTTTATTTTCTCTGTAGAAGGATATAATTCTGTTTTTCATTTTTTTATTTATTATTCTCAACTATTTTCTAGACCTTGCAACCCTGGCAGGAATTCCTGCTGCTATTGAGTGTGGAGGTATATCTTTAGATACCACCGATCCAGCTCCAATAATAGTTTCTTTCCCAATGGTAGTATTATCAAATATTTTAGCACCTGCTCCAATCCAGCAGTTTTTTTCAATTTTTATACCATGTGAAGGTTTATTCTGTTCAGATATGGGAATGTCTGTTCTGGAATAATCATGCCCGCCTCCAATAATATAGACATAAGCAGCAATTAATGTATTCTCACCAACTGTCACTTTACTTCCAGAAAATATTTCACTATTAAATCCTATATTTACATTTTTTTCGAGAATAATATCACCATTTTTACAGCTTAATATGCTATTTCTACCAATAAAAACTTGTTCTTTTATGTATATACCTTTATTATCCAGTCCTTTAGCATCCAGCACACAGTAGTCATCAATTACCACATCGCTTTCGATTGTTATCTTATAAGGATGTCTTAAGGTTATGGCTCTGCCGAAGATAACTCCTTTCCCAACCTTTTTAAGCAACAGAGGGTAGAAAAGATTTCTAAATAAAATACCTATTGCTCCTGGCATGTTTTGAAAAAGCATGGTAATTGCTTCATATTTTATCAAGCTAAGGATGCTTCTTTTACCAATAAATAAATCCATATACTTAGAAATTGTAGACTGATTTTTTGCAAAAAGATGCTTTTGTATTTTATCCTCATATCTCTCTATTTTAATCATCTCCTTTTTTATATCCTGTATTATTAAATGTTGTGATTAAGGTATTTTAATATTATATATATCCATTATCTATATACCATTTTGCGGTGAGATGTATACCTGTTTTTAAGTCAAATTCAGGCTTGTAACCTAAAACTCTTATAGCTTTAGAAATATCAAAAGCTCTATTCTTTTTAAAAAAGGCAATTCTTCTTCGATATAAGGGAGGCTTCTTCCCGAAGGGTTTATAAATATATTCTATTATGGCAGATAAAATTTCTACAGGTATTAATGGTAAATGAATCTTTGGTAACTTAACATCAAATTCGTCTGCGATAATTTGAAATAATTCATTTAAAGTTGTATATCTTTCACCTCCTATAATAAATACTTCTCCTATTGCCTCTTTTTTTTCTGATGCAAGGATGAAGCCTGAAACTAAATCTTTAATATATACCATATGATAAAGGGCATTGCCGCTGCCGATCATATATAATTTTTTATGAGCTATCATTCTGAACATTTTAAGCAACCTTAAATCTCCAGGCCCATATATAGCACAGGGCCTGACAACAGAAGCGGGAAGTTTTTTATCTCTTACATATCTTAGCACCTCTTTTTCCGCTGCACACTTCGATTCTTGATAAACATCTCCCGGGCTATAGGGTGCTGTTTCATCGGCAGGTGGATTTTTAACCGAACTTACTACTCCAATAGTACTGCAGTACACAAATCTTGAAACTTCATACTTTAAGCAGGCGTTAATTATATTTCTTGTGCCTTTGAAATTTACATCCCAGTAGGCTTTTGCAGGAAGGTTTGCCTCTCTGTATGCTGCAGCAATATTGAATACCTTATCAGTGCCTTTGACAGCCCTGAATACACTATCCTTGTCAGTGATATCTCCAATTATTACTTCGGCACCAAGTTTTTTTAGATTATCAATTTTACTTGTAGGTCTTGCTAACACTCTAACATTTATATTCCGATCTAATAATTTTTTTACTAAATGTCCACCAGTAAACCCGCTTCCACCTGTGACAAGAGCTTTCATCTTGAGTCTCCTTTATCTTCTTAAGTTTTCTTTTAAAAATATATTAATGTATCCTTTTGGAATGCCTAGAAATGTTCTCCTCCTGATTCTATCACAATCTTTACATGGTATAATTTTATTCATTTTGCTAGTTTTAAATTTATTTCTTATATCTTTTATTGTTTTATGATTGAAAATTTCCTTTATTGAATTTTTATTTAGATCTCCAAGTAAAATTTTTCCTAAGAAATCCTGTGGGCATAAATAGACTTTTCCATTATAAAAAATAGTAAGTGAATACCAGGGAAATGTGCATGAAATTGTCCTTTTATTTTCTTCGTAATTTTTCCCCAGTTCTTTTAGTTTTAGAAAACCTCCCCAGTTATGGGGATGTCTTGCGACCAGCTTATCTAATGGAAGATTACTGAATCTTTTTAAAAATTTCTTTTTTTGTTCCATAATTTCTTTTGAGGATAATTTATCGTCAAATTCCATGACTTGAATAATAGTGAAAGGTTTCTTTGATTTTAATTCTTTTTTTATTCTTAAGAAGTCAATTATATTATTTAAGCTTTTTTCATAACTTGCCCCAATTCTATTTTTCTCATAGGTCTTTTTGGTGTACCCATCAAAAGAAAATGAAATCAGATCCAGACCTGATAATATTATTTTCTTGCTAAGTTCTGGATTAAGCAGTGTAGCGTTAGTATGGATTCTTGTCTTGATACCCCTGCTTTTGGCATAAGAAATTATTGGTATAAGTTTTGGATGTAAGAGTGGCTCGCCTCTATGGAAAAGGTTAATATCATAAACATTACCTGCTGCTTCATTTATTATTTTTTTATATAAATCAAAATCCATATCCCCCTTTAAGCTGGGAGGAATATCTTTATTTACACAGAGCCTGCATTTTAAATTACATCTGCTGGTAATTTCTACCCATAATCTTACAGGCATGTAATTACAATTACTTTTTTTTAAGATATAATTTAAGTAGATCCTGGCAAGATTAAAGAAGTGACTTATTTTCTTCATTTTACTTTTATTTTTTATGAGATTATATCTTTAATTACATAGGTTGGCTTCTCTTGAGCTTCGTGATAAATCCGCATGGTAATTTCTGCTAGCAGCCCCATAGTGATAAGCTGGATACCTATAAAAATCATAAAGATTGAAAGTATAAAAAGCGGTCTATCAGCCAATCCTTGATTAAAAAATATTCTCATAATAATTAAGTAGGCAGTTATTATAAAACCAACTGTACTGGAAAAGAGTCCAACCAGTCCAAATATCTGTATGGGGCTTTGTGAATAGCTTAAAAGAAATTTTATAGTGATTATATCAAGGATAACCCTTATAGTTCTTGAAATTCCATATTTTGATTTGCCAAATTTTCTGCTGTGATGTGTTACCGGGATCTCAGACACTTTTACTCCCATCCAGCTGGCTACTGCTGGAATGTATCTGTGCATCTCTCCGTAAAGTTCTATATTTTTTACCACTTCTCTCTTGTAAGCCTTAAGTGTACAGCCATAGTCATGAAGATAAACTCCAGTTAATTTTGATATAATTTTATTTGCAATAACTGAAGGAAATCTCCTGGTAATGGCTTTATCTTTTCTATTTTTTCTCCACCCACTTACTATATCGTAACCTTCATTTAATTTATTTAACATTACTGGAATATCCTGAGGATCATTCTGCAGGTCAGCATCAAGAGTAATAATTGCATCTCCTTTGGAATAATTAAACCCGGCACTTATTGCAGCAGTTTGACCAAAATTTCTTCTAAATCTTATAATTTTGTAAGAGCTGTTTTTTTTGTGAATTTCCAGTAATTTATTATATGTCCCGTCAACACTCCCATCGTCAATAAAAATTACCTCATAATCTATGCCTAATTTTAAAAGTGATTTGTCTAATTCTTTATAGAGACGATCAACACTTTCCCTCTCGTTATATATTGGAATAACAATGGATAAATCTATTTTTTCTTTAGAATTACTATTAATGGTATTAGTATTATCAATTGAATTTGTTTTAATTCTATCAGTCATAAAATGAGCTTCCTTCTTCCTTTTTTTTATACCATTTTATAAAGTTTTCGATACCTTCCTCTATAGAGGTCTCAGGTTGATATTTTAACATTTTTTTAGCTTTTCTAATATCAGCATAAGTTGTAAACACATCCCCGGGTTGAGCATCTGCATATTTTATAACAGCTTTGCGGTTAACTTCTTTTTCTATTAAGTTTATCAGTTTTAATAAATTAATTGGTTTTGAGTTGCCCAAATTTATAATTTCATATCCATTGATCTTATCGAGGCTGCTAATAATACCAGGGATTATGTCATCAATATAGGTATAATCCCGTGATGAGGTTCCATCGCCAAATACCTCTATAGGTTTTTCCTCTAATATATGTCTGGTAAATTTATGAATAGCCATTTCAGGCCTCTGGCGTGGTCCATAAACGGTGAATAACCTGAAGCAAAGAATAGAGATTTCATATAGATAATGGTAGGTGTAACAAATAAGCTCACCTGATTTTTTGGTTGCAGCATAAGGAGATACTGGATTATCTACATTATCATCTTCTGAAAATGGGACTTTTTTGTTGTCACCATATACTGAAGACGAAGAGGCGAAAATGAATTTTTTTATGCCATAATCTTTGCAGGCTTCTAAAAGATTAATGGTTCCTTGAACATTTACTGCTTCATAGAGCAAAGCATTGCTTAACGAGGGTCTTACACCTGTTCTTGCGGCCAGGTGAATTATTATGTTTATCTTTTGAGCTGAGAATATCTCATTTATCTTTTCCTTATTTAATATGTCTAACCTGTATAAGGTGAAATTTTTGTTATCTATAATATTTTTTAGGTTATTTTCCTTTATTTTTGGGTTATAGTAATTATTAAAATTATCTATACAGATTATTTTGTGATTCAGATCTATTAATTTTTCACAGATATGAGAGCCTATAAATCCAGCTCCACCTGTTACAAGTATATTCATTTTTTTATAGTTAAACTGATAGTTACCTTAATTTTTTAGTAAGAATAAAAATTGATTGATTAATTATACACAAAAAAAATTTTTAAGTAATTGTTAAACTGTGGATTTTAAATTTTTTCTTTATAAAATATAATTTCATTAAAGTAAACTGCTAAATTTCTACTGTCTTGACTACTTATACCAAGTTGTCTGGGACTTAATAGATATTTGAATTTAAATTGTAAGACATTGTATTCTTCTTTTAATAATTCTTTGCGGATAGTAATGGTATATTTTTTTAACCCGGGGTTATCTAAAGTAAATTTTCCTATATTATTACCATTAAAGAAAATTTCTACTGTCTGGTCTATTTCAGGAGTGTATAATGGCATCATGATTATATCAAGATTGTAATTTGTATGATCTTTAAAGCTTAAGAAGAGTAAAGACTCTTTTTGGTTTGTCCATGTTCCAATTTCATCCATTCCAGACCATCCATAATTTAAATATTTAAAATTACCTGGTTCATTAAATGAAAAGATATATTTACCATCATCAAGATTGACTTTTATTATCTCTTCTGATGTTGGTTCTACATTAGAATACATTAAGTAATTTCTACTGCCACTTTCCATCGCTGGGAAGAGATAAGCTGAGCTGATATCGTCTTTTCCAGTTATCATTTTATACTGGTTGTTTTCTTCAAGGAAATTATAAATTAGAGGATCAATATGATCAGGCCTTCTTATAGAGTAAGAGGTTATTACCCAGACATTCTTGTTGGGGTTTTCATTTAATACCGTGAAAAAATTTGATGTGTCTCTTATTAATGGTACACCGAAAAATTTATCATAATGAATACCGTCTTTTAAATCATATGGCTGCCATGAAATAAGATTGCCGCTCCATAGCCAGTAATCTATTTGTTTTATATAGGGGTAATGATTCAGAAGGTCATTAGCTATAATAATATCTCCCTCCTTTTTTTGTAAGTTAACATATTCACCTGGTGTTTTAGAGTCGTAATGGGAACCATATGTACTGCTTGGAGCAAAAAGGCTGTTTACAGGGTCTCCATTTTCCCTTTGAGTGATTTTAAAGTTTTGTATTGGATTAATATAATTTATAAGCGAGACTGTAAGTATTATAAAAATTGGCAGGATAGCAAATACATAGTATCTGTCATACTTTTTTATTTTATTAAAATTTCTGGCCTTTATTTTTGAGATTATCAGGTGAGTGTAATGGATAAATATTCTTGATAACTCAAAACATATGTATAAAAATATTGCTATGAATACAGGGTGTACATGGTACATGTATCTTTGCTGGTTAACCATGTTTCCGAATCCATAAAAGACACCATTAGAAAAAAATATAAAATAAAGAAAAAATAAATTGAAAGGAAATTTAAAATCAATTTTCTTGCTGCTATAAATATTTATATAGTATTCATCAGGATTCCTGAGAGGTTTAAAAAATATGTATATTAATATAAAAAGGCTGCCATATATGAAAATATAATATGTTTGAGGATAGATTATAGAAAAAATCTTGTAAAAAAATGGTGTGTAGTTTGAGAAATATTTTAAAAGAGTCCTGAGGACAGGATTGGCAATATCTGTACTTATACCAGGTGTATAAAAGCTTAGACCAACTTTCCAAAATAGTTCCCTGTGTATTATTTCTCCCAGTATAATCGCACTTGAGATAATCAGCGAAATAACTATATCCCTTTTAAAGAATTTTTTAAAACCCTTGTAAATAAGAAGCGGAATAAATAAAAAGATTAGAGTCATTCCTGTAGTTACGATTTGGGTGGTTATAAATATGAATATTACCGCTAGTATTTTATAGACTTTTTTATCCTTAAAAAATCCTTTATAAAAGAAGTAAACAGTTAATATATAGAAAAATTGAAATTCTGAATAGTACCTTGCCTCTCTGGCAAATTCTATCTGCCATGAATTTATAGCTAGAATAATAGAAGTAACTGCAGCAATGTATTTATTTGTTAGTTCCTTTATAAATATGAATATAAGTGGTATGAGGAGGACTCCTGACAGTGCACTTAGGAATCTATGTGCAAATTCATTGTCTCCAAATAACAATATAGGTATGATTTTAAGATAGGCAGAAGCTATGTTGTGAAACATTATATTTCCTGAAGGGAGAAGAGGATAACCGTGCCCCAGCACAGAAATCGTGCTTATATATGTCATTCCGTCATCTCCCCAATATGCAAGTCTACCCAGGTTGAGGAATCTAGTTATTATGGCATATAAAATAGTAATGAGAAGGATTATAAATATTACAATGTTTGATTTATTTTGGAATGTTTCCTTTATTTTTTTTGGAATGTTTGATTTATTTATTAACTTGCCATTTTTTAAATTTGGACTCATTTTTATGTTACTTGTTTTTACTAATTATTATTATAAATATTTAGATTATTTATACAAACATTGAAGATGTTATGTTGCTTTACTGTTTATTTAAAGTATAGATTAATTTTATTTTGAATCAAGTTTTTTAAATTTGTTTAATAATTAATATGAAAGAATGTGTAATATGATATTTTGGAGCTAAAGTCAATCTGATATTTTAGATAAAATGAGGATTGAATTGTAAAATGTTTTATAAATATGATATTGTATGAAATTAGTATTGGGAAATAAATGGATGCTAAAATACTATTAATATTTAGCACCATTATGAAATATAGCTGGTTTCTAAGGGAGGATTTATTTGAGAGTTTTTTTACTTGTAATTTCTTTTATAAATACAATTTTATATATTTTAGTTTATGCTTATTATGATAATATTTTAAATCTTTTTAATACAGTAGTATTACCAGTAGGATTATTAAATTTTGTTAAACTACTAATATTAATAATAGTTGGGTTTTGTATTGGTCTTAATGTCTCTTTATTGTTAAGATTAAATATAAATAAAAGTTTCTTTGATATAAGAACTTTGATTATTGTGGGATTTATACCAGCGTTTTGTCTCTTGCTTTCAGAGGGAACTATAACAAATTTTATTATAGCAAAGTTTTTCGGATCAAATAAAACACTTACTGAACTTGTTTTTTACCTTTTTTCAAGACAGGTCATCTGGACTCTGTGGCTGGGGTTTTCCATAGGTTCTTCGGTTAGAATTAACTTTATCAAAAGGCTTAGGCATGCAGTTAGTTATAATGTAGAAAAAGATTAAATGTAAAATAAGATTAATGTCTATTGTGATATTTGATACATAAATACAGGATCCCAGTCGTGGCCAGGGATATTGGTTAATTGGATTTGGTTTGAACCGTCAATATTCATAATAAAAATTTCATTCTGTCCATTAACTTTACCTTCATATGTTATAAAGGCATTATCAGGTGAAATATCAGGGTGGCCACAATTTTCAGGATTATCAGTAAGTTTTTGTATATTCTCTCCATTATTATCCATAATAAATATATTAGAATTTTTTCCCTCATAGCCCATAAATGCTATTAATTTAGCATCTATTGATATTGCTGGAACTCTTTTTCTCCTATTATTTTCTGATACTTTTTTTATATTTTCACCGTCATAATCCATGATATATATATCTTCGTGCCCTATGGTGCCAGACTCATAAAAAACTTTACATTGAAATGGATGACTGTATGGATGCCAGTCATCTGCGTTTGGGTTAAAAGTCAATCTTTTTACGTTGCTGCCACCACTGTCTATTCTGTAAAGTTCCCAGTCTCCATCAATATACATTTCAAAGAATATGTAGCGGCTGTCAAACGACCAGGTCGGATAGCCACTTTTGCGGTTGTTGGTTATTTGAACTTTTTCAGTTCCATCCCAGTTCATTAAAACCAGCTGCCAAGTGCCATCAATATCTGAAGTATAAGCTATTTTTTTGCCATTGGGTGAAACAGATGGATATGTATCCATTCCCGGATGATCAGTTAACTGGGTGAGCTCTGAGCCGTCAAGGTTCATACTGAATATATCTTCATTTCCTGTTTTGTTTGAGACAAATACTATTTTTTTTGTTGAATATTCAATGTCCAAAGAACGCGGTTTACCTTCTTCCGTTATATTTTTATTTACCACCCATCCGATTATTTCAATTTTGCCATTACCAAACTTTGCTTCCACTGAAGTAATAGTATTGGATTCTTTTTCTTCACCTTCCATTATTATATTTACTTTTATTAATTGATATTCACCTTTTGATGATAATGAGTAAACATAAAAAGAGTGAAGAGAGCCCGGTTCAAAACTACTTGCATCATAGGTAAATGAATACCCGCTGTTTAGGTAATTTGGATTTCCAAAAGCATCTGCAACATCCTGTCTTTCCAAACCGTACTTTGCTTCTCCTAAAAATTTTCCGAAGCCTTTTGGACCGTTTAAATATATCTCCACTTTATCAATTCCGGTACTATCGGTTACATTGAAGTCTGCAGCCCATCCTGATATCCGTAATTTATTCTTTTTATCTTCTTTGATAACTTCGTTTTGACGTAAACTATCAACACTCATTTTTATGTTCTCTGCGTTACCCGGCTCTCCGGGAACCTGGATTTTTGTTCTGGTATAATCCCATCCGTATTTTGGAATGTAAGTGTAAACATAGAGGTAATGAGTTGAACCAGGCTCGAATGTATATTCTTCATTATCCCAAACCAGGGCATAACCTGAATCTGCGGCTTTATCGCCATAAATTAAAAATGCTTCTTTAGAGGATAAGCCATAAACTGCTTCTCCTAAAAATATTCCGTCATTCTTATATCCGTCAAGATATATTTCTATTTTAGTTATATCTTCAGGAAGGATTTTATCCTCTCTCTCTTCATCTGGTGTAAGTTCTTCTAAAGGAGTAACTTCATCTTCCTCAATAATAACTTCGCTTTGCTCGCTTTGAGAAGGCTCTTTTTGAAATATTTTTTTTATAATTAAAAAGCTAAAAAGACAACTGACAAATAAAAATAGAATTATAAGAATAATAGTTATAGTTTTCATTTTTTTCTTGATTAAATTATTATGTCATTATTTGAAATTTCTAAAATTATATTGAATAAAGTACTTTACAAAATCTTTTAATTTTACTTATATATTTCCTTTTTCAATCAGATTTTTTTATCTTAAGGCTAGAGTATACCAAAACACAAGTTTAATTTAAATTAATATATTTTTGATAGAATTTTTACTGATTTAAATTAAATTTGTGGATATTTTAAAAAAAATTATAATTAGAGAAATAATATTTATATGTAAAATTTTAATTAGCACTGTTATAAAATTAAAATAATTTTGTTGTTGTCTTTGTGATATAATTTTGAAATATATAAGAGTAATTATATGAAAAAGATTTTTGTTCTGGGCATGAGCCCGCTGCCATTTGAGAATGACAGGAAAGTGTATGGGACTGGTGTCAGGACCTGGCAGTTTATACTGCCACTACTGGAAAAAGGCCACAGGATATGTGTCTGTAATTACGCTATCCCATCAGCATATCCGGATGATTTTGAATCGGATTATAAAAGAGATTTTATTTATGCCGGAGATTTAAAAATTAAAAAGGAATATGCTGGTTCCGTTTTTATGAAAAATAAAGAATGGGAAGCTGGTAGAAGCCACCCTGGTAGTGAAGAAAGAAGCTGCAGGTACAGTTTCGAGTACAATGTACTTAAAAAAGATGATTTTGAAAATGTAGAATTAATGTCTGAAATTTTTTCAAAGTTCAAACCTGACTGTATAGTTGGTTGCACCTTTTATCCTTCTAATATAGCCTCAAGGCTGATTCATTACCTGAAAAGTAAAAAAAAGGGTAATACTTATGATGTGGAGACAGGTGAGCCGGCGGGAAGAGGCGAGGTTAATTCCAAAAATTGGAACAGAGGCAATGGCAATACTGATCCTGTTCTAAATATCAACGGCGTTCCATTCTGGGCAGATTTGTTTGGTCATGTGATGGCTGAGGCGCAGGCACGGGCTTATATTGACGGTAATGATGAATGTCTTTTTCATTACTGGAACAGTGAATATAATATTGTCTCTAATGCTGATGTTTTTTCATGCGTATCTTCAAGGCAAAAGTATGCTCTGATAGGGGAACTCGGGGCAGTAGGAAGACTCAACAAATATACATCGGGTTATGATTTTACCAATATAATTCCCTGTGGTCTTCTCCAGGAAGAGTATAGTCATACTAAAAAAGTTTTTAGGGGAAGGGGCAGAATAAAAAATGATGACTTTGCAGTGCTCTGGACCGGAGGATATAATACCTGGGCTGATGTTGATACTTTATTTAAAGGGTTGATACTGGCAATGGAAAAGAATTCAAAAATTAAGTTTGTATCCACAGGAGGAGAGATACCGGAGCAGGATATGAAAACTTATCCCCGGTTTCTGTCAATGATAAACAGCAGCCCTTATAAGGAGAGGTTTGTAATGAAAGGCTGGGTGGCTGGAGAAGATGTACCTAATTACTACCTTGAAGCAGATGTGGGCATAAATATTGATAAAGATATTTATGAGGTCAGGCTGGGGAGTAAAAACCGTATTCTGGACTGGTTCAGGGCGGGACTTTGTGTGCTGTCGTCAAATGTTTGCGAACTGACTGATATAATAGAGAAAGAAAAGATTGGATACACATTTAAGCCTTATGACAGCAAGGATTTAAGTGCAAAGTTGGTTTATCTGGCCAACCACCCCCATGAGGTCAAAAAAACTGCAATTGCCGGCAAAAAATATGGACTGTTAAATTTTAATTTTAATAAGACTACCGAAGAATTACAAAAGTGGGCGGCAAGTCCCACATTTTCCCCTGACAGAGGAAAAGAAAGAAAGTTTTTTTTCAGCAGGGAAGAAGCTCTTAAGAGTCTTGGACAAATAACCCTGCGTCAGAAGAAGATGATAGAAGAGAGGGACAGGCGAATATCAGAGCTCGAAGACATTGTTAAGAAGGGTTTTATTTACAGGATCTATAGTTATTTTAAAATTGCTAAAAGAAAGATGCTTCGCTAACTTGAGCTCTTGCTCTGGTTTACTTCTTAATAATGTGCAAATTATAATAATTACTAGTGAAATGGCATTCTGAAATAATTAATGTATTATGTAAGAAGATTTGCAAAGACTTGGAAATACTACTACCTTAAATAAAACTTATTGAATTATAGTTATGGATAATAAAAGTCTAATAGTAATTGTAACTTATAACAGTCAGGACTTTATTGAAAATTGCCTCCGTTCAATAACAGGACAGAATTATAAGGACTGGTTTCTGGTTGTTATTGATAATGGTTCCAGCGACAGCTCAGTGGCAAAGATTAGAGAATTCAGGAATATGTCTTCAGAGATAACCAGCAGTAAGTTCAAGCTTATTACCCTGAAGAAGAATATAGGATTTTCAAGGGCAGTAAATTATGCAGTATTTAATTTCATATCCAGGAAGAAAAAAAGCCTGGAAGAGGAGCTGGGGTTTCTGATTCTATTGAACCCAGACATATATTTAAACCAGGATGTGCTGCAAAAATTAATTTTGACTTTTAAAATCACAAAAGACCAGAGCCTGCCGTCAGGGAGAATAGGAGCTGCAGGCGGACTTATACTTGATTATAAAAAGGATACAATACAGCATCTGGGTGGTAGAGTTAGTCCTAATTTTATTACATCACATATAGGCTATGGTAAGAGATATGAAGATTTGAAGGGTGGGTACAGAAATAAAGGAGAAGTCCAAAATATAATAGACAGCATAAAAGATGTAGACTATGTCACCGGTGCTTTTTTTGCGACTGAATTTAAATTGTTTAAGAGTATGGGTGGTTTTGATACAGGATATAGACCTGCATATTTTGAAGAGCTTGATTATTGTTTGAAGATCAGGAGAAGTGGTTGGCGGGTAGTTGTAACTCCTGAATCTATTGCCAGGCATTTTGAAGGTGCATCAGTAGAGAAATTCAGCAGAAATTTTTACAGGTATTATCATAAAAATAGGATAAGATGTGCAATAATTAATCTGGGATTTTTAAATTTCCTTAAAAAATTCTTTCCATCTGAGCTGAACTGGTTCAGGAATAAAGTAACAAGTGACCAGATTTTTCCTATTTTTTATGCTTATTTTATAAATTTTGTATTTTTGCCTTATAATTTGGTAGTTAAATTAAAAAATCATTTAATCTTA
>JABUBP010000079.1_pt1 | contig 19336 bp, 19 predicted proteins | sample 7240331 | NCBI WGS metagenome assembly JABUBP01 (sample SAMN07256347, study PRJNA390944) | subsurface metagenome | isolation source: Methane hydrate marine sediment | place: Pacific Ocean: Eastern North Pacific, ODP site 1244 | collected 2002 | reverse complement strand
CAGGTCCTTGATCGGAATCGGCATGCCCGACAGCAGGCCGCGCTGGCCTTTCGGCTTCTTCATCAGTTCTGTGGCGTGTTTGCGGGCGCGATCGAAGCACAGCGTCGGCAGCGCGTTGACCTTGCCGTCGACCTCGGCGATGCGCTTTTCCAGCACGTCGAGCAGATCGAGCGGGGTGACCTCACCCTTGTTGAGCTTGTCGACGATAGTGCACGCGGTCTCGCGGATCAGGCTTTGGTCGGCCACCGGCTTGGTCTCCCCGTTGTCTCCGCCGCTCGCGGGCGGCTTGATCATGCTGTAGAACATTTTCCGGCGAAGTAAAACGCAAGGCTTTGCCGAGGGGACCGGAGGAATGAGCATGACGACCGATTTTGCCGCGCTGGACTGGCGCAAGATGAGCCGTCAGGAGGTCGATCGCGGCCTCAACAACGGCGAGGCGGTGGCCGGTAGCGTCGAGATGGTTGCCGGCTGGGAAGAGCGCTCGGGCGAATTGCGTAAGCGGCACCCTGGATTTCGCGAACTGCGCTATGGCCCGCGCGAGCGCAACCGGATCGATTTCCTCGGAGTGTCCGGCAAGGCGCCGACGCTGCTGTTCATCCATGGCGGCTACTGGCAGAATCGCGCTAAGGAAGTCTTTACGGTCTTCGCCGAAGGACCGATGGCGCACGGTATCAATGTCGCGTTGATCGGCTACACGCTGGCGCCCGATGCGACGCTTGACGAGATCGTGGCCGAAATCCATGCCGGCATCGATTATCTCGCCGGGCAATTGCCGGTACTCGGCGCTGCTTCAGAAGGCATAGTTGTGTCGGGCTGGTCCGCGGGCGGACATCTGACATCGATGGCGCTGTCGAACAAGCATGTCCGCGCCGGCATGGCGATCAGCGGCATCTACGATCTCGAACCGATCCGGCACTCCTATCTCAACGAGAAGCTGAAGCTCGACGAAGCGATGTCGCGCCGCAACTCGCCGATGATGGCGTCGACGGGCCCGTTGAAGCCCCTGTCGCTGGTGGTCGGCAGCGCCGAGCTGCCGTTGCTGCGCAAGCAGACCGCCGACTTCGCCGGCCACCGCGCGCGATGCGGACTGCCGGTCACGTACGAGGAGATCCCTGGCGCTGATCACTTCACGATCCTGCACGAGATGGCCTCGCCGAAGGGGCGGATCACAACGCTGATCCGGCAATTGTTCGAGCGAACGGCCTAGCTCCAGCCCGACGTGTGCCCACCATCGACGGTGAAGATCACGCCCGACGTATACCCTGAGCGGTCCGACGCCAGGAACGCCATGAGGTCGCCGATCTCGCGAGCATGCGCCGGGCGGCCAAGCGGCATGCCTTTCTGGAACTCCTTGTAACGGTTCTCGTCGCCGAACTGGTTCTTGGCGCGCGTCTTCAGCAGCGTGACGTGGCGGTCCGTGCCGACGGGCCCCGGATTGATGCCGACCACGCGGATGTTGTCGTGCATGCTTTTGCCGCCGAGCGCGCGGGTGAACGCCATCAGCGCGGCATTGCCGGCGCTGCCACAGATGTAGTTGGCGTCGAACTTCTCGCCGGCCGCACCGATGTCGTTGACGATCACGCCGCCGCCGCGCGCCTTCATCGACGCGTAGATGGCGCGGGTGAGGTTGACATAGCCGAACACCTTCAGCTCCCAGGCGTGACGCCAGGTCGCCTCGTCGATCTTGTCGATCGAGCCGCCGGGAATGTCGCCGGCATTGTTGACGAGGATGTCGATATCGGAAGCGTCCTTCACCAGGCGGGCAATGTCTTCCGGCTTGCGCAGGTCAGTGACATGGGTCGCGGCATCGATCTGGTGCTGCGAGCGCAGCCGGTCGGCCAGCGCCTTCAATGCGTCGCCGCTGCGGGCGGCGAGGCGCAGATGACAGCCTTCCTCGGCAAAAGCTTCGGCGGCGGCCGCGCCAATACCCTTTGAGGCGCCGGTGATCAGGACGCGTTTGCCGCGCAGGTGCAGATCCATGGATTTTCTCTCTTGTTGGGACGGGATTTCGAAAGGAGGGACGGCGGAAATGGATAGGGGGAATGCGGCCGACGCCAACATTGCACTGCAGCGTTGCACCGCGGCGAAGATTGGGTCATTGCAGGGGCATCCAGAATAGGCGGCGCGGGCGTCCCGGCAAGTCACAAGGAAGTTCTCGATGAGTAGCAAGAAGCAATACCGCATCGCGGTCATCCCCGGCGATGGCATCGGCAAGGAAGTGATGCCGGAGGGTCTGCGCGTCATCGAGGCCGCGGCCAAGAAGCACGGTGTTTCCGTGAAATTCGATCATTTCGACTTTGCCTCGTACGATTATTACGAGAAGCACGGCGAGATGATGCCGGCCGACTGGAAAGACCAGATCGGCAAGCACGACGCGATCTATTTTGGCGCGGTCGGCTGGCCGGCAAAAATCCCGGACCACATCTCGCTGTGGGGCTCCTTGATCAAGTTCCGCCGCGAGTTCGACCAGTACGTCAATCTGCGCCCGGTGCGGCTGATGCCGGGCGTGCCGTCGCCGCTCGCGGGCCGCAAGCCTGGCGATATCGATTTCTGGGTGGTGCGCGAGAACACCGAAGGCGAATATTCCTCCGTCGGCGGACGCATGTTCCCGGACACCGACCGCGAATTTGTCACGCAGCAGACGGTGATGACCCGCGTCGGCGTCGACCGCATCCTGAAATTCGCGTTCGATCTCGCGCAGTCGCGGCCGAAAAAGCATCTGACCTCGGCGACGAAGTCCAACGGCATCTCGATCACGATGCCTTATTGGGACGAGCGCGTGGAGGCGATGGCGAAAAAGTATCCGATGGTGAAGTGGGACAAGTACCACATCGACATCCTCACCGCGAACTTCGTGCTGCATCCGGACTGGTTCGACGTCGTTGTCGGCTCGAACCTGTTCGGCGACATTCTCTCCGATCTCGGCCCCGCCTGCACCGGCACGATCGGCATTGCTCCATCGGGCAATATCAATCCGGAAGGCGATTTCCCGAGTGTGTTCGAGCCGGTGCACGGCTCGGCGCCCGATATCGCGGGGCAGGGCATCGCCAACCCGATCGGCATGATCTGGTCAGGCGCGATGATGCTGGAACATCTCGGCGAGAAGCAGGCCGCGGAAGCCATTGTCGGCGCCATCGAGCGCACGCTGGGCGAACGCACGCTGCGCACGCGCGACCTCGGCGGCAACGCCGACACGACAGCCTGCGGCAAGGCGGTCGCGGAGATGGTGGATTGATCTCTCCATCGATGCACCACCTCGTGCGTAACGAAAACGGTTGCACAATCTAAGCGAGTATGCCTAATTGCGCCTGTGGGGCGAGGAAACAGCGAGGGCGATTGCCAGCCGTTCGTTGTTTGCCGTCGATTTGGAATTGGGCGCTTTCCAGTATTTAGACGGGGGCATATGAGGTCGAAAATCGGGGCGGTGCCCCTTTTGCTTGCAGGTTTTTTGCTGTCGAGTTGCGCCAGTCCGCGCGGCCTCGATGAACCGCCCTTGCAGCTCCCGCCATTGAAGCCGGGTCTCGGCCGCGTCTATTTCATGCGGGCGGGCGAATATGTGGGGGCGGCTGTTCAACCTGAGATTCGGATGAACAATGAAGTCGTCGCCAGGTCCGTGCCCGGCGGGTTCTCTTTTGTTGACCGCCCCCCGGGGAATTACGCCGTAACAACGGCAACTGAGGTCGAAAATGCGGTTACGTTCCGATTGGCAGCGGGCGAGTCGAAGTACATCAAGACGGCAGTGACACCCGGCATCCTCGTCGGCCATGTCACGCCAACGCTCCAATTCCCCGAGCAGGGTCAATCCGACATAAACCGCCTCAGATACGTCGGCCCCGCATTCTGATCCCTGCGTGGGACCAACCAAACAGTCGTGCCGCCGTCCGAGCGGCGCTACTTCTTCTTCGCAATCCGCCGGCAGTGATCCCACGCCGCGCTCATCAGGTTGACGCTGGCCTCCGGCGTGCGGAACGCCGAGTGCGCCGACAGTGTGACGTTCTGCAGTTTCGTCAGCGGATGATCCTTCGGCAGCGGCTCGGTGTTGAAGACGTCGAGGCCGGCATGGCGGATCTGGCCGGATTCGAGCGCGTCTATCATCGCCTGTTCGTCGACGATGGCGCCGCGGGCGGTGTTGACGAGGATGACGCCCGGCTTCATCGCCTCGATGCAGGCGCGCGAGATGAATCCGCGGGTTTCGTCGTTGAGCAGCAGGTGGATCGACACCACGTCGCTCTCGTCGATCAGTTCGTCGAATTCCAGGAACTCTACGCCGGGAAATTTCTTCGGCGAACGGTTCCAGGCGATCACGCGCATGCCACTGCCGAGCGCGATGCGCGCGACCTCGGCGGCGATGCCGCCGAAGCCGATCAGGCCGAGGGTCTTGCCGGTGAGTTGCATACCGTCGTCGCGCAGCCAATTGCCCTCGCGGATGCCGCGGTCCATCTTGGCGAGCCCCCGCGCGCCTTCCCACATCAGCGCGATCGCGCATTCGGCGACCGCCGTATCGCCATAGCCCTTGATCAGGTGAACCTCGATGCCGATCGCGGCGAGCTCTTCCGGATTCATGTAGCTGCGCGCGCCGGTGCCGAGAAACACCACGTGCTTCAGCCCGGTGCATTTCTTTGCGATGTCGGTCGGCAGGGCGGTGTGATCGACGATCGCAATCTCGGCGCCGTCGAGGATTGCCGGGTATTGTTCCGGCGTGATGTCGGGGTCGCGGTGAATCCGCACATCGGGATCGCCGGGCTTGTGCAGCCGCTCGAAGATCACCGCCAGCGATTCATTGGCATCGACAAACACACCCCGCACGGCATTCCCCCTTGTTTCTTGATCTGACGATCAGGACGCGACGCCGGCCAGCGCCAGCACAGTATGCATCAGCACGTTGGCGCCGGCTGCGCAATCGGTCTGTGTGGCGTCCTCCAGCTCGTTGTGGCTGACGCCGTCCTTGCAGGGCACGAACACCATCGCGGCGGGCATCACGGTGTTGAGATTGCAGGCGTCATGGCCCGCGCCCGAGGTGATGCGGCGATGCGAATAGCCGAGCTGTTTGGCGGCATTCTCGACCGCATCGACGAATTTCGCATTGAAATGCGTCGGTGGCTTGCGCCAGACCAGATCGAGCTTCACCTCGACCTTGCGCCGCGCGGCGATCTCCGCGGCGGCAGCGCGTAAGTCACGGTCCAGCGCATCCATGATCGCGCCGTCGGCGCTGCGGCAATCCATGGTGAAAGCGATCTCGCCGGGGATCACGTTGCGCGAGGGATTGGCGATCACGGCCTCGCCGATGGTACCGACAGCCTTCGGGCCGTGCTTTTTAGCGATGCTTTCCATCGCCAGCACGATCTCCGACAATGTCGCCAGTGCATCGCGGCGCAGCGGCATCGGCGTCGAGCCGGCATGGCTCTCGAAACCCGTGATCTTGCCGTCGTACCACAGTACACCCTGGCCGGAGTCGACGACGCCGATGGTCTTGTTCTCGGCTTCCAGGATCGGGCCCTGCTCGATATGCAGTTCGACAAAGCCAGAGAATTTCTGCGTGCCGACCGGTGTCGCACCGCGATAGCCGATGGAATCGAGCGCCTGTCCCACGGTGACGCCCTCGGCGTCCTTCCGCGACAAAATGTCATCGGTCGTGAAGTCGCCGACATAGGCGGCGGACGCCATCATCGCCGGCGCAAAGCGCGAGCCTTCCTCGTTGGTCCAGTTGCAGATGCAGATCGGTGCGTCCGTTTCGATCCCGGCATCGTTGAGCGTGCGCACCACTTCAAGTGCGGCGAGTGTGCCGAGCACGCCGTCATATTTGCCGCCGGTTGGCTGCGTATCGAGATGCGACCCGAGCCCGACCGGCAGTTTCGACATGTCGCGGCCCTTGCGCAGGCCGAACATCGAGCCGAGCGTATCGACTTGCACCTCAAGGCCTGCGTCCTCGCACGCCTTGCGGAACCAGTCGCGCACCTGCTTGTCTTCCTGGCTCAGCGTTAGCCGCCGCACACCGCCCTTGGGCGTGGCGCCGAACTTTGCGGTTTCGTGAATGGAGCCCCAGAGGCGGGCGGAATCGATCTGCAGGTTGGAGGCGGCGCGGCTCATGCGGCTTGTTCCAGCTTCTTGATGTCCCCCGATTCAATGGCGCGCCGCCGCGGCCGCGTCAACCGGTGCGCTGCCTTGCGCGATTTGTCGCGCCAGATCGGCGACCCGCTCGATGGCGACCGTATCGGGCGCGCCGAGCCAGCTTGCGGTAAAGGTGAGGGGGGACACCTTGACGTCGGTATCGAGCAGTTGCAGGCGCCCGTCGGCGAGTTCGTTCGCCACGATCGCCTTGGGAATGACGGCGATGCCGAGGCCCTCGATCGCCATGTGGATCACGGTCGCCAGCGACGCGCTGGCGTGCAGGCGGATCGGCGGCAGGTCCGGCCGGTCGAATACGCCGCGCACCGCTTCATAGGGACGGGTCTTGCGCGGGAAGGTGATCATCGGAAAGCGCGCAAGGTCCCGCCGCGTCACTTTGCCTTTGCCGAGGCCCAGCACGGGGCTCGCAAGAAAGTTGATGTCGTAATCGCACAGCACGCGGCTCTGCACGTCCGGCGCCGACAGCGGCCCGACCACGAAGGCGAGCTCGATCTCCTGCGCCAGCAGCCGGTCGCTCAAATTCGGGGTGATGTCGACCTCGATCTCCAGCGACAGGTTCGGATAGGCCTCGTTGACGCTCTTGACCAGCCGCGGCAGCCAGGTGTGCACAATGGTCTCGGCGACGCCGAGCCGCAGCACGCCACGCACCGTGGAACTGTCGCAGACCTCCGTCATCATTTCGGCGCGCAGCGCGATCAGCTTCTCGGCATAGACCAGCATCTGCCGTCCGCTCGGCGTTGGCGACGCCACCCGATGATCGCGGTTCAGCAGTTTCACGCCCATCTCGCGCTCGAGCTGGGCGATGCGCTGGGAGATCGCGGGCTGCGTGGTGTTCATGCGCTGCGCAGCGCTGCGGAAGCTGCCGAGCTTCACTACCCAGAGGAAGGTCTCGATTGACTTGAAATCCAGCATGCGAGGCCTGTTCTGATCGATAAGTGTGATTTATCGATTTCGATCAAAAATGAAGATTAGACATTATAGCAGGTCCGAGCCAACTTTAGGCAAGTCGATCGTGTGACTGCTTTTACGGCAGTGCAACAAACCGATGGGGAGGCCGATGCTAGCGAGCGAACAGGCGCGACGGGATTTCCGGGCCGGGAAATCCATCACCACCTCGAACATCGCCAACGGCTTCGTTCAGGGCAATCTCGCCATCCTGCCGGAGAAACTGGCCGGCGCCTTTCACCGCTTCTGCCAGCTCAATCCGAAGCCGTGCCCGATCATCGGCATGTCCGATGTCGGCGATCCCCGCATTCCCGCGCTCGGGCTCGACCTCGACATCCGCACCGACGTGCCGCGTTACCGCGTCTGGCGCGACGGCGAGATCGTCGACGAGCCGACCGACATCATGGCGCACTGGCGCGACGATCTCGTCGCCTTCGTGCTCGGCTGCTCCTTCTCCTTTGAAGAGGCGCTGATGGAGGACGGCATTTCGCTGCGCCACATCGAGCACAAGGTACGCGTGCCGATGTACCGCACCAATGTCGCCTGCACTTCGTCCGGTCCGTTCGAAGGCCCGCTCGTCGTGTCGATGCGTCCGCTGAAGCCGGCCGACGCGATCCGCGCGGTGCAGATCACCTCGCGCTATCCGGCCGTGCACGGTGCGCCGGTGCATCTCGGCCATCCGCAGTCGATCGGCATCAAGGACATCAACGCGCCCGACTACGGTGATCCCGTGCCGATCGCGTCTGACGAGATTCCGGTGTTCTGGGCCTGCGGTGTTACTCCGCAAGCCGTGATCGCCAACGCAAAGGTGCCGTTCGCGATCACGCATTCGCCTGGACTGATGCTCGTCACCGATCTCAGGAACAAGCAGTTCGCGGTGATTTGACAGGCAACCGCTGCCGCTCATTGAGGCTTTACTGCCTCATTCAATCGTTTCAACGAAAAGCGTTCGCTCAACAGGGGAACTTGATATGAAGATCACTCGCCGTGATGTGTTGCTTGCTGCCACCGCAACGGCCGCGCTCGCGCCGCTTGCAGCGCGCGCACAAGCCACCGAAGTCGTGATCGGCGTCATCTATCCCTTCTCCGGCGCCAGCGCGCAGATGGGCGTCGATGCGCAGAAGTCGTACGAGACGGCGCTCGACATCATCAACAACAACCACGATTTCGATCTGCCGCTTGCCAAGGGCGAAGGCCTGCCGGGCCTCGGCGGCGCCAAGGTGCGCCTTGTCTTTGCCGACCACCAGGCCGATCCGCAGAAGGGCCGAGCCGAAACCGAGCGCCTGATCACCCAGGAAAAGGTGTGCGCCGTCGTCGGCACCTACCAGAGCGCGGTCGCGGTTACCGTCAGCCAGATCTGCGAACGCTATCAGGTGCCGTTCATCTCGGCGGACAATTCCTCGCCAAGCCTGCATCGCCGCGGCCTCAAGTTCTATTTCCGTGCCGCGCCGCATGACGAGATGTTCTCGGCCGCGATGTTCAATTTCTTCGATGCGATGAAGAAGAAGGGCACCAGGATCGACACGTTGTCGCTGTTCCACGAGGACACTATCTTCGGCACCGACTCCGCCAACACCCAGCTCAAGCTGGCGTCCGATCGCGGTTACAAGATCGCCGCCGACATCAAGTACCGTTCCAACTCGCCGTCGCTGTCGGCGGAAGTGCAGCAGCTCAAGGCTGCCAATGCCGATGTGTTGATGCCCTCGAGCTACACCACCGACGGCATCCTGCTGGTCAAGACCATGGCCGAGCTCGGCTACAAGCCGAACGCGATCGTGGCGCAGGACGCCGGCTTCTCCGAGAAGGCGCTGTATGACGCCGTCGGCGACAAGCTCGAAGGCGTGATCTCGCGCGGCAGTTTTTCGCTCGATCTCGCCGCCAAGCGGCCGATGGTCGGAAAGGTCAACGCCATGTTCAAGGAGCGCTCGGGCAAGGACTTCAACGACCTCACCTCGCGCCAGTTCATGGGCCTCTTGGTGATGGCGGAAGCGATCAACCGCGCCAAATCGACCGACGGAGAGAAGATCCGCGAGGCGCTGGTGGCGACCGACATTCCGGGCGAGCAGACCATCATGCCCTGGAAGCGCGTCAAGTTCGACGAGTTCGGCCAGAACAACGACGCCGATCCGGTGCTGCTGCAATATATCGGCGGCAAGTTCGTCACCATCTTCCCGCCGCAGGCCGCAATCGCTGAAGCCGTCTGGCCGATGAAGTAAGGCCAAGTGGGGAGGGAGGGGACGGTGACTTCGAGAACATTGACGCTGGCTCTTCTAGTCATTGCGAGGGGCGAAGCGACGAAGCAATCCAGCTTACTTGTTGCAGCAAAGCTGGATTGCTTCGCTTCGCTCGCAATGACGCACTCTCGGAGCGACTCCTGCGCTGGAGAGCATCGCCCGTGACAGCGCAAGCCATTATCCAGAGTCTGGCGAGCGGCCTTCTGATGGGGCTGCTGTACGGGCTGATCGCCGTGGGGCTCGCGCTCATCTTCGGCCTGATGGACGTCGTCAACTTCGCCCATGGCGAGTTCCTGATGATCGCGATGTACGCGACGTTCTTCCTGTTCGCGTTCTTCGCGATCGATCCCTTGCTGTCGGCGCCGCTGGTCGCCGCCGCGCTGTTCGTGTTCGGCGCGGTCGTTTATTTGCTGATTGTCCGCTTTGCGATGCGGGCGAAGGCCAATGCCGGCATGGTGCAGATCTTCTCCACCTTCGGCCTTGCCATCGTCATGCGCGGGCTGGCGCAATATTTCTTCACGCCTGACTATCGCAGCGTCACCAACTCCTGGCTCGGCGGCAAGACCGTCTCGGTCGCAGGAATCTTCCTGCCGGTGCCGCAGCTTGTCGGCGCGCTGGTGGCGATTGCGGCGTTCGGAGCGCTGTATCTCTTCATCAACCGCACCGATTTCGGCCGCGCGCTGGAGGCAACCCGCGAGGACGCCGGCGCAGTGGCGCTGGTCGGAATCGACAAGAACCGGGTGTTCGCGCTCGGCTGGGGCCTTGGCGCGGCGCTGGTCGGCCTCTCCGGCGCGATCATGGCGATCTTCTTCTACATTTATCCCGATGTCGGCGCGTCCTTTGCGCTGATTGCCTATGTCACGGTGGCGCTCGGCGGCTTCGGTAGCGTGTTCGGCGCCTTCGCCGGCGGCATCATCGTCGGTCTCGTCGAGGCCATGACCGCGATGCTGTTGCCGCCCTCACTTAAGGCAGTAGGCATCTACGCCGTCTATCTCCTTGTCGTTTTCATCCGGCCGCGCGGCCTGTTCGGATCGATGTGATGGATACCGCTTACGCACAGCGCCGCCGCCGCGACCTCATTATCGCCATTTGTCTGGCCGCAATCGCAGCCGTGGTGCCGCTCTTCATCAAGAACGTCTACATCCAGAACGTCATCGTGCTGACGTTGATGTGGGGCGCGCTGTCGCAGAGCTGGAACATCCTGTCCGGCTATTGCGGACAGATTTCGCTGGGCCATGCGCTGTATTTCGGCATCGGCGCCTACACCACCGTGCTGCTGTTCACCAAGTTCGGCGTGCTGCCGTGGTTCGGCATGCTCAGCGGCGGCGTGATCTCGGCGTTGATTGCGATGGGGCTGGGCTATCCCTGTTTCCGCCTGCGCGGACATTACTTCGTCATCGCCACCATCGTAATTGCCGAGATTGGCCTGCTGCTCTTCCACAACTGGGATTGGGCGGGCGCTGCCATGGGCATCGAGGTTCCCGTGCGCGGCGACAGCTGGCTGAAATTCCAGTTCTCGCGCAGCAAGCTGCCGTATCTCTATTTCGCGCTGGTGCTGGCCTGCGTCGCCTGGTTCGTCACCTGGTGGCTGGAAGATTCCAAATGGGGTTTCTGGTGGCGTGCGGTCAAGGATAATCCGGACGCAGCTGAAAGCCTGGGCGTCGTCGTCTTCAATTCCAAGATGGGTGCCGCCGCGGTATCGGCGTTCCTGGTCGCGGTGGGCGGCAGCTTCTATGCGCAGTTCGTCTCCTACATCGACCCCGAAAGCGTGATGGGCTTTCAGTTCTCGCTGCTGATGGCGCTCCCCGCCGTGCTCGGCGGCATAGGTACGCTGTGGGGCCCGCTGCTCGGCGCCGTGATCCTGATCCCGGTCACCGAGTTGACGCGGTCCTATGTCGGCGGCTCCGGGCGCGGCGTTGATCTCATCGTCTATGGCGGCCTGATCATCGCCATCTCGCTGGCGCGCCCGCAGGGGCTGATCGGCCTGTTCGCGGGTAAGCGCAAGGAGGCCGCGCGATGACGGCGCTCCTGGAAACCCGCGGCGTCTGGCAGCGCTTTGGCGGACTCGTTGCCAACAGCGATGTTTCGATTTCGGTCGGCCGCGGCGAGATCGTTGGCCTGATCGGCCCGAACGGCGCCGGCAAGTCGACGCTGTTCAACCTGATCGCGGGCGTGCTGCCGCCGACGCAAGGCTCGATCATCTTCGAGGGCGAGGACGTCACCGCACTGCCGGCGGCAGAGCGCTGCCACCGCGGCATCGGCCGCACTTTTCAGGTCGTCAAGAGCTTTGAGACCATGACCGTGATCGACAACGTCATCGTCGGCGCGCTGGTCCGCACGACCGTGATGCGCGATGCCCGCCGCAAGGCACACGAGGTGCTGGAGTTCTGCGGCCTCGGCCCACGCGCCGACGTGCTCGCCAGCGATCTCGTTCCCTCCGAAAAACGCCGGCTCGAGGTCGCCCGCGCGCTCGCGACCGAACCGAAGCTGCTGCTGCTCGACGAAGTGCTGACCGGCCTGACGCCGGTCGAGGCCAAGACCGGTGTCGAGCTGGTGCGCAAGGTGCGCGACAGCGGAGTGACCGTGCTGATGGTCGAGCATGTCATGGAGATCGTGATGCCGCTGGTCGATCGCGCCATCGTGCTCGATCTCGGCAAGGTGCTGGTGCAGGGCAAGCCCGCCGAGGTCGTGCGCGACCCGAAGGTGATCACGGCCTATCTTGGAGATCGTCATGCTGTCAGTGCATGAAGTCACGACTGCCTATCAAGGGCTTGTGGCGATCTCCTCAGTTTCCATCGAGGTTCAGAAGGGCGAGATCGTTTGCGTCGCCGGCGCCAACGGCGCGGGCAAGTCGACCCTGCTGAAATCCATCGCCGGCGCCGAGCGTCCGCGGGCGGGCACCGTCACCTTCGACGGCGCGCGCATCGACGGCATGACGCAGCACGTCATCACCTCGCACGGCATCGCTTATGTGCCGGAAAACCGCCGGCTGTTTCCGCGCCTGTCGGTGCGCGACAATCTCCGGCTCGGCAGCTATCTGTTCCGCGGCAAATCCGATCGCGAGGCGCCGCTCGATCTCGTGTTCAACCTGTTTCCCCGTCTGTCGGAGCGCCTGGAGCAGCGCGCCGAAACGCTGTCCGGCGGCGAGCAGCAGATGCTCGCCATCGGCCGCGCGCTGATGACGCGGCCGCGTCTGTTGATGCTCGACGAGCCCTCGCAGGGCATCATGCCGAAGCTGGTCGACGAGATTTTTCAGGCCGTGAAGCGCATCCGCGACACCGGGCTGACCGTGCTGATCGTCGAGCAGCGCATGGCAGAGTGCCTGGAGATCGCCGACCGCGCCTACATCCTGCAGACCGGCCGCGTGCTGATGCAGGGCCCGGCAGCCGAGATAAGGGTGAACCCGGACGTGCGTAAGGCGTATCTGGGATTGTAGCCAACAACTCCATTCTTCATCATGCCCGGGCTTGGCCCGGGCATCCACGCCTTACTTTTCCTATGATACAGAGAACGTGGATGGCCGGGACAGGCCCGGCCATGACGCGGAGCGTCAATGGTCATGCTCCGGCAGCGTCAGCCCGAACACCTTCGTCAGATCCGCCACCTGTTCTGGCGACAGGTACCGCGGGTTCAGCCCGCGCAGCAGCAGATAGAGCTTCGCTGTCTCTTCCAGTTCCTCCGTCGCAAACACGGCGGCCTCCAGCGTATCGCCTGACACGACCGGGCCGTGATTGGCGAGCAGCACCGACGAATATTTCCCCGCCAGTCCCTTGATGGCATCCGCAACCGCGGGATCGCCCGGCCGGTAATAGGGCACGAGCGCGGTCCGGCCGCATTTCATCACATAATAGGCTGTCATCGGCGGCAGCGCGGCGCGCGGGTCGATGTCCGGCAGCATCGACAGCGCCACCGAATGGGTCGAGTGCAGATGCACAATCGCGCCGGCCGAACCGCGCGTCTGGTAGAGCGCGCTGTGCAGCGGCACCTCCTTGGTCGGCGCGTCACCCGAAACCAGCCGTCCGTCGGGGCCGAGGCGCGACAGCCGCGCCGGATCGAGGAAGCCGAGCGAGGCGTTGGTCGGGGTCACCAGCCAGCCGCCGTCGGGGAGTTTGACGCTGATATTGCCTGACGAGCCCGGCGTCAGCCCGCGCTCGAACAGCGAGCGGCCGAACCGGCAGATATCCTCGCGGATTTTTGCATCGCTCATCATGCGTTCCCTTGCGGCCACCTTCTCTCACGCTTTGGCAGTGCGGCCAAGCCGTGTTAGGCAAGGGCAAGCCGCGGCGTGAAAGCGGCAGGCAAGGGAAACGTCGCATGTCCGAATCCACAAAACCCCGCATGGCCGTGATCGGCCTTGGCTCGATGGGATTCGGCATGGCGACCTCGCTGCGCAGTGCCGGCTTCGAGGTGACCGGCTGCGACGTTTCGGCCGACAGCGTCGCGCGCTTTGTGGCCGATGGCGGCAAGGGCGCCAAAACGCCGGCCGAGGCTGCCAAGGCTGCCGACATCGTCGTCAGCGTGGTCGTCAACGCCGCGCAGACCGAGACCATCCTGTTCGGCGCGAGCGGCGTCGCCGAGACGCTGGCCAATGGCGCGGTCTTCATCTCCTCCGCCACTATGGACCCGGACGTCGCGCGGCGTCTGGCCAAGCAGCTCGAAGCAACCGGCCGCCATTATCTGGACGCGCCGATCTCCGGCGGCGCGCAACGCGCGGCGCAGGGCGAACTGACGATCCTCGCTTCCGGCTCACCGGCGGCCTTCGCGAAAGCCCGGCCCGCGCTCGATGCGATGGCGGCAAAGCTCTACGAGCTCGGCGATGCCGCGGGCCAGGGCGCGGCTTTCAAGATGATCAACCAGCTCCTCGCTGGCGTGCATATTGCGGCGGCGTCGGAGGCGATGGCGTTCGCCGCCAAGCAGGGTCTCGATATTCGCAAAGTGTATGAAGTGATCACGGCATCCGCCGGCAATTCCTGGATGTTCGAGAACCGTATGCCGCATGTGCTCGACGGCGACTACACCCCGCGCAGCGCGGTGGAGATATTTGTGAAAGACCTCGGCATCATCCAGGATATGGCACGCAACGCGCGCTTCCCGGTGCCCGTGTCCGCCGCGGCGCTGCAGATGTTCCTGATGACGTCGGCCGCCGGGATGGGCCGCGACGACGATGCGTCGGTCGCACGTATGTATGCACGGGTAACCGGCACCAAACTGCCGGGCGACAAGTAAGAGGTTTTGAGATGCCCCGTTTCGCCGCCAATCTCTCCATGATGTTCACCGACGTGCCGTTCCTCGACCGCTTCGAGGCGGCCGCCAAGGCAGGCTTCACCGCGGTGGAATTCCTGTTTCCCTACGATCATCCGGCCGAAGAAGTCGGCAAACGGTTGAAGACCAACGGCCTCACTCAGGCGCTGTTCAACCTGCCGCCTGGCAATTGGGACGCCGGCGAAAAGGGGTTTGCCGCGCTGCCCGCGCGCTTCGAGGATCTCAAGAAGAGTTTTAGCACCGCGCTGCCCTATGCGCAGGCGACGGGCGTCAAGCGCGTGCATCTGATGGCGGGCATCGCCAATCGCTCCGACAGCAAGGCGGTCGAAGCCTTCTACAAATCGGTGGCAACCGCCGCCGAGTTCTTTGCCCCGTATGGCCTCGACGTCGTGATCGAGCCGATCAATTCGCGCAACGTGCCCGGCTATTTCCTCAACGACTTCACCTTCGCGTACGATCTGATCAACGAGCTGAAGATCCCCAACCTGAAACTGCAGTTCGACATCTACCACTGCCAGATCATTCACGGCGACGTCACCATGCGGCTGCGCCAGATGATGCCGGTTGTCGGCCACATCCAGATCGCCAGCATTCCCTCGCGCAACGAGCCCGACGGCGAAGAGCTGAACTATCCGTTCCTGTTCGCCGAGCTCGACCGGCTCGGCTATGGCGGCTTTGTCGGCTGCGAATACAATCCGCGCGGCAAGACGGTCGACGGGCTCGGCTGGTTCAAGCCGTACGCGGGAGTGAAGCCGTGACGCTGGCGCTCGGCTGCATCGCCGACGACTACACCGGCGCCTCTGATCTCGCCAACACGCTGACCCGCCAGGGCATGCGCACGGTGCAGACCATCGGCGTACCCTCCGGTGATCTGAAGCTGCCCGAGGTCGATGCCGTCGTCGTTTCCCTGAAGAGCCGCTCGATCGAGGCCGGCGAAGCGGTGGCGCGCTCGCGCGATGCGGAGAAGTGGCTGCGCAGTCGCGGCGCTTCGCATGTCCTGTTCAAGATCTGCTCGACCTTCGATTCCACCGACGCCGGCAATATCGGCCCCGTCATGGACGCGCTGCGCGCCGATTGCGGCGAGACGATCGTGCTGGTGACGCCGGCCTTCCCGGAAACCGGCCGCACCATCTATCAGGGCAATCTGTTCGTCGGCCTTGTGCCGCTGAACGAAAGCCCGCTGAAGGATCACCCGCTCAATCCGATGCACGACGCCAATCTGGTGCGGGTGCTGGGCCGACAGAGCAAGACGAAGGTGGGATTGGTCAATCTTGCAACGCTCACGCGAGGCGCTGAAGCGGTTCGCGCGCGGCTGGCGGAATTGGCCGGTCAGGGCATCGGAGCTGCGATCATCGATGCCGTCTTCGACAGCGACCTCGAAATCATCGGCACGGTCGCGGCCGGTCACAAACTTTCGGTCGGAGCTTCCGGTATCGGGCTCGGCATCGCGCGGGCGCTGGTCAAGTCCGGCAAGGTCACGGCCGCGTCGGGTGCCGCCTCAAGCGCTGCGGTTGGCGGACCCGCAGCGTGTCTCGCCGGCAGCTGCTCGCAGGCAACCTTGCAGCAGATCGCGAGCGCCGAGCGCATCATGCCGGTGTTGCATCTCGATACCGATCGCGTCGTCGCGGGAAAAGAGGAGGCGCGCCGCGCCGTCGCCTGGGCGGCCGAGCGAATCAATTCCGGCCCTGTCCTGGTCGCCAGCAGCGCGACGCCGGAGCAGGTTGCAGCGCTGCAATCGCGCCACGGCCGCGATCATGCTGGACATGCCATCGAGCAGGCGATGGCCGATATCGCGCAAGGTCTGGTCGGCGCCGGCGTGCGTCGCCTTGTCGTTGCCGGTGGTGAAACGTCAGGTGCAGTCGTCGACCGCCTGCGCATTCCCGGATTCCTCGTTGGCGCGGAAATCGCTGCTGGCGTCCCGGTCTTGCGCACTGTCGGTTCCAAAGACGGCGAGATGTTGCTGGCCTTGAAATCCGGCAATTTCGGCGGCCCGGAGTTTTTTTCCGACGCGCTCGCGCTGATGCGCTGACCCGGCAGACCTTTCCTCTCGCGGCACGCACCGCACGGATGGCGACCGATGCCGTCGGCCAGGCCCGCACCACCAACGACCGGGTCAGCGAGCTGTCGAAGGCGGCAAGCCGGATCGGCGACATGGTCGAGTTGATCAACACCATCGCAGGCCAGACCAAACCTGCTCGCGTTGAACGCAACCATCGAAGCCGCACAGGCCGGCGAAGCAGGCCGCTGCTTTGCGGTGGTTGCCTCTGAGGTGAAGGCGCTGGCGGAGCAGACCGCGAAGGCCACCGGCGAGATCAGCCTGCAGATCGCTGGCATCCAGGGTGCCACGCAGGAGTCGGTCAACGCGATCAAGGAGATCAGTGGCAACATCGAGCGGCTGTCGGAGATTGCCTCGACCATCGCTGCGGCCGTGGAAGAGCAGGGTGCCGCAACCCAGGAAATCTCGCGCAACGTGCAGCAGGCGGCCCAGGGCACGCAGCAGGTGTCGTCGAACATCACGGACGTTCAGCGCGGTGCGAGCGAAACAGGCACGGCGTCTTCACAAGTGCTGTCGGCCGCGCAGATGCTGTCGGGCGACAGCAATCGCCTGAAGATCGAGGTCGCCAAGTTCCTCAATTCGGTCCGCGCCGCCTGAGATCGGCCAAATCCCCGTAGAATCCCGGATGCCCCGGGTTTCTACTTGCGGCGGACCGGGCTGACGGCGATGTTCCGCCCCTGCTTTGCGCAGCTCGCCTGAGGCGTGCCGGGATCAATTCGATCGCGGGATCGCTATGGCCGGCCACCCCATCAGGACGCAATTTCCGTGCTCGACCAGCTGATCAGCTCGCGCGTGCTGACCGTCAGGCGATCGCCGGATTTCGATCATTTCCGGAGCATCGAAAGTCTGGGCGAACACAGGAGCATTCCGCTGCACTGGCGGAATTTTGCCGCATGCTTTGCGGCGGTGACGCTGAAATCCTGCGCGATCTTCCTGCAGCGGACGTTCCCGCGCATCCTTCAGGCCCGCTACAGCTCGACAGGCGCGATCCTCTGTTTCGGCATGGACGACGCCGTCTCCGCAATCCTCGACGGCGCCGAGGTTCAACCGCCCTCGGTACTGCTGATAAGAGGTGAGGCGGCCTGCGAATTCGTGGAGCCGCAGGCCAACCTGCTCGCGTTCGTCAAGTTCGATGCCATTGACGGCCGTGGGTGGCCGGGCGAGGCCGGCCGGGCCGAGGTCATTGCGACGCGATCGGCGGAACTTTCGGCGCTGCGCTCGGTGACGCGCGACATCCTGCTTCTGGCGTCGAATTCACCTGATCTGCTGGAGCAGGCGCCGGTGGTCGGGCAGCTCGAGGAATCGCTGTTGCAGACTGTCGACCAAGCGTTGGCCCGGCCGTCGCCGCGGGGAGACGAGGGGCGGGTGAGCCTCACCCAGTATCTGCTGCTGGTCCGCAAGCTCGACGAATATCTCGAAGCCAATTCGGCGAACGTCATTCACAGCGCCGATCTCGCCGCCGAGTTCGGCGTCTCGGTGCGCACGCTGAACAACGCCGTGGTTGCCATCCGGGGACTCAGCATGCAGCGCTACACGCGGTTGCGCAGGTTGTGGAATGTGCGGTTGCAACTTTTGCAGGGCGCTCCGGCCGGGGCGCTGAAGGCGATCGCACTCGCCAACGGCTTCTGGCACATGGGCGAATTCCGGTCGCTCTACCGCGACCTCTTTGGCGAGACGCCGCAGCAGACGCTGGAAGCCGCCGGGCGGCACTAGCGGCTCCTGCGGTATGCCGCCATGCATATCAGCAATTCTACGGAACGGGACGTTAACCAACGGTCGGCTAGCTTCCGCGAAAACCGCTAAGGTTGCGTCAGCAGATACAGGGACCACCGATTACTCTTTTGGGGTCGGGGTTCTGGGAATGATCAAGCTCAATCGTATCGGCTACAAGCTCGGCCTGGCCGGGGCCATCGGCGTGCTGCTCTCGGCGGGCCTGGTGGCCAATCAGATGATGTCCGAAGCGGAGATCACGGCCGCCAACCAGCGCACCGCCCGGTCCCAGCGCGTCATCGACGGCGTCTCTGCCGCGATGCTCGACCTCAGGATGATCCAGCTTGCGGAGCGGACCATTCGCCTCGCCAAGACAGCCGAGGAAGTCGACAGGAACGTTGCCGACATGCAGCGCTTCAAGGCGACCCAAAAGAAGGCCCTCGACGAGACGCTGGTCAGCGCTCAGCGCGAGGACACCAGGGAACGCCTGCAGAAGATCCAGTCCCTGATGGATTCCTACACGTCCGGTGTCGAAGACCTTGCAAAGGCGCAGAAGTCGTCGCTGCTGGAAATCGAGAAGCGCGACACCATCTCGGGTGAGTGGTACCGCGCGTTCCAGAACAGCCTCAACTCGTCCGTGTTCGCCCGCATCGACAATCAGATGGAAGTCGAAAGCCTGTTCTACCAGGCCGATGCCAAGGTCAACGCGCTGCGCGCGCTGGTCTGGCGTTTCGGCGCCACCGGCGAAACCAAGCTGGTTCAGACCATCAGCCACAACAAGACGCAGCTCGCTTCGCTGCTGAAGCAGACGCGCGACAAGACCGACGAGAAGAAGCTGCACGAGCTGATCGACGGCCTCAGCGCGATCATCACGCGCTTCGTCGACGTCACGGATCAATCGGTGAAGACCGAGGGGGTGAAGGCCGAGATCACGGCCAAGGCCGTCAAGCTCGTCGAAGAGGCCGGATCGCTGACCGAAACCCAGGTCGGAATTTCCCGCTTA
>JABUBP010000078.1_pt1 | contig 19342 bp, 14 predicted proteins | sample 7240331 | NCBI WGS metagenome assembly JABUBP01 (sample SAMN07256347, study PRJNA390944) | subsurface metagenome | isolation source: Methane hydrate marine sediment | place: Pacific Ocean: Eastern North Pacific, ODP site 1244 | collected 2002 | reverse complement strand
GGTCAAGAAAGAGGGTGTCAAGCGCATAGCCACAGAGACCGGTGCCGGGCAGTGGGGTAGTGCCTTGAGCATGGCTGGCGCAATGTTTGGTGTTGAAATTAAGGTCTACATGGTTAAGATTAGCTATAACCAGAAGCCCTACCGCCGCATCCTGATGGAGACGTGGGGAGCCACGGTTGTTGCCAGTCCCAGCGAGGACACCGAGATAGGGAGAAAAATCCTCAAGGAGGACCCCGAGTGCACGGGAAGCCTGGGTATTGCCATCAGCGAAGCCCTGGAGGACGCGTTTAGCCGTGACGATACCAAGTATTCTATAGGCAGCGTGGTTAACCATGTCCTGCTACATCAGACCATCGTGGGGGAGGAGACCAGGAAACAAATGGAGATGGCAGATGCCTACCCCGATATCATCGTTGGCAACATCGGTGGCGGCTCAAACTTCGCCGGGCAATTCCTGCCCTGGGTCAGGGATAAAATCAGCGGAGCAAAACCAGACCTGCGCATTATCTGTGTTGAGCCCACGGCTGCCCCCAGCCTGACCAAGGGACCTTATGCGTGGGACTATGGGGACGTAGCCGGGCTTGCTCCCATTCTCAAGATGTACACCCTGGGGCATACCTTTATTCCATCCCCGATTCACGCTGGAGGGCTCCGCTATCACGGGATGGCACCCATAGTATGCCACCTCTATAAGCTAGGCTTCGTCGAGGCCAGGGCTGAGCATCAGGTCGCCACCTTCGAGGCAGGGGTGAAGTTCGCCCGGACAGAGGGCATTATCAGCGCTCCCGAGCCATGCCATAACATCAAGGTGGCCATTGATGAAGCCCTTCGCTGCAGGGAAGCCGGTGAAGCAAAAACAATCCTGATAGCTCACAGCGGGCACGGGCATTTCGACCTCGCAGCCTATGATGCTTACCTATCAGGCAAGCTTGAGGATTACGAGTATCCCGAGGACAAGGTAAAGGAGGCACTGACTCACCTGCCACAGGTCTCCGGGTAAAGACGCAGGCTTCACCTTTGCAGGATAGGCTTTAGATATAGATTTGGCTGTTGGCAGGCCCCGCTATCAAAGTAGGGAGGGAGGGTAAAACTTTGTCTAGGGTCAAAGTTTTTCTATTAGCTGTACTTTTAATGCTGGGGCTGGCGGTGGTTGGCTGCACCTCCCCCGGAGCGAACTCCTCTACGGCACTGCCCTCACCATCCCCTACCCTGACGTCAACTCCTACCGCATCTTCCACACTGCCCTCTATCACTGAGGTGGTGGATGAGGTGATGCCCGCGGTGGTCTCCATCGTCGTCGGAACGGTCAGCTACAATATCTTTCTGCAGCCTGTTCCCACGGAGCAGGCCGGCTCGGGGGTTATCATCGATGACCGGGGCTACATAATTACCAATAACCACGTGGTGGAAGGAGCCGAAAGCATAGCGGTTACCCTCCCCGATGGGAGAACCTTCGATGCCGCACTGGTAGGCACAGACCCTCTTACCGACCTGGCGCTGATCAAGATCGAGGGCGATAGCCTGCCGACTGCCGTATTCGGCAACTCGAGCGAGGTAAGGGTTGGCGACTGGGTGGTGGCAATAGGCAACGCCCTCGCCCTGAAGGGCGGGCCCACGGTGACCGTGGGGGTGATAAGTGCCCTGGGGCGCACCATCGAGGCGGAGAGTGGGTGGTCCCTCTACGATGTCATCCAGACCGATGCCGCCATCAACCCGGGCAACAGCGGGGGCCCACTCATCAACCTCCAGGGTGAGGTGGTAGGCATCAATACCGCCAAGATAAGCGCAGTTGAGGTTTCAGGCGTCGGCTTTGCCGTGAGCGCCAACACCGCCCGCCCCGTGGTAACGGAGCTTATCGCAAGGGGTTATGTCTCGCGACCCTACCTCGGTGTATCGCTGGTCACCGTAACCCCAGCCATCGCCAGCAGCTACAACCTGGCCACCAACGAAGGGGGCATGGTTTACCTGGTAGTACCCGGAACCCCAGCGGAGCAGGCGGGGCTGCAAGCTTACGACGTAATCACCCGCATTAATGGCGAGAAGGTAACCACCGCCGATGACGTGGTGCTGGCCATCCGTGCCCACGATATCGGCGATAGAATAGAGATCACCTATCTTCGCGGCAGCAGGGAGATAACCACCTCAGCCAACCTGGTGGAAAGGCCTCGCAGCTAGCCTTGCCGCTTGACCCCCAGTGTTATTTCCTCGCCAGCGATCTTGTGGCTCTCAGTGTAGGCGTCCCGGGGAATCCCTGCGATGACCTCGCGGGACAGGGTCTCCTGTTTAATATAGTCAGCGTGTATTTTGTTTTCGATTACACGCTTCAAACTCTCACCGCCTTGGTAGTAGGTGTAAATATAGTCGGCGATGTCGAAGCCGGCCTGCTTGCGCATCGTCTGGAGGCGGTGCACCAGCTCCCGCGCCATCCCCTCGTCAGCGAGCTTCTGATCGATATTAGTATTCAATTCGACAGTAACACTAGGAGGCAGGGCTTGTGCGGTAGCGTTAGCTGTAGGTGCACTGATGATAACATCTACGCGTAATTTTTTCACGTTGAGTTCATCTAAAATCTGAGAGCGCATTCGCTCTAAACTCTCTTTCTCACCCCTCGACCTTGCCCCCACTATAACCTCGTCTAATGGTTGACGAACCTTGATGCCCGCCTCACTCCTCTTCGCCCGCCCCAGGCTTGCCACCGTCATCGCCAAGCGCGTGTCCTGAGCCAACTGCTCATCCACCTTTGTCGGGTCGTCGATAGGAAATTGGGCGAGGTGCACGCTCTCCGGCTCATCGGGAAAGAAGGGGCGCACCAGGTTCTGATAGAACTCCTCGGCAACAAAGGGGGTGAGCGGGGCGAGAAGCTTAGCCAGGGTAACCAGGCATTCGTATAGGGTAGCATATGCTGACAGCTTGTCGGCATCGCTCTCGCTCTTCCAGAAGCGGCGGCGACTCCTCCTCACATACCAGTTGGATAGATCCTCCACAAACCCCTGAATCCGGCGCCCGGCGTCGGTGGGATTATAGCCCTCCATAGCATCAATGACATCAACAATAAGCTTCTGCAGCTCGGAGATGATCCAGCGGTCAAGCTCCGCTCTTTCGGAAAATTCGGAAACACCCAGTATCGCGCGCGGGTCAAACTTGTCGATGTTGGCATAGGTAACAAAGAAGGAATAGGTATTCCACAGTGTGCGGATAAAACGTCTTTGTGCCTCGCCTACCAGCTCCGCGGAGAAGCGGCGCACGCTTCCCGCCGGCGACGAGGTCAAGAGATACCACCTAAGGGCATCGGCACCTTGACTATCGAGAACCGTCCAGGGGTCAACCACATTGCCCTTAGACTTGCTCATCTTCTCCCCCTTAGCATCCAGGATGTGACCCAGACAGATTACATTACGGAAGCAGGGGCGGTCGAAGAGAAGAGTGGATAGGGCGTGCAGGGTATAAAACCAGCCCCTGGTCTGGTCCACCGCCTCGCAGATGTAGTCGGCGGGGAAGAACTTTTCGAATATCTCCTTGTTTTCGAAGGGGTAATGCCACTGGGCCACCGGCATCGCCCCCGAATCGAACCAGGCATCGAGGACGTCGGGGAGGCGGCGCATTTTTCCGCCCTCACACTCGCTACAATTAAAAAGTACTGTATCGATATAAGGCCGATGTAAATCTGCTTCACCCTTTTTGAGCGCATCTAAAACCATCGATTCTGCCGATAGCCCGGGCTTGCCTTTCAATTCATCGAGGCTGCCAATACAGTCATCTTTTCCACAACCCTCGCAGCGCCAGATGGGGAGTGGCGTCCCCCAGTAGCGCTCGCGGGAGAAGGCCCAGTCCACATTGTTCTCCAGCCAGTCGCCGAAGCGACCACGTTTGATGTGCTCCGGATACCAGTTGATCTCCTCGTTCCCGGCGATAAGCCGGTCCTTCTTTGCCGTGGTTTTTATATACCAGGAGGGCTTGGCGTAGTAGAGGAGTGGGGTAGCACAGCGCCAGCAGAAGGGATAGGTATGGCGGATAGTCTCTCTGCGGTAGAGTTTTTCGTCCTTTCCGAGTTCTTTGAGTATGAGATCGTCAGCTTCTTTAACGAATATTCTGGCGAAAGGATAGGTGCCGGTGATATTCCCTTGCAAGTCTACCGGCTGGACGAAATCCAAATCGTTATCTTCCCCAGCCTCATAATCCGCTTCGCCGAACGCCGGGGCAATATGGACAATTCCGGTGCCCTCATCTAGGGAGACGAAGTCGGTATCGATAACCGGGAATGACAAATCCTTGTCCTCTGGCTGAATTTCGAGTGCCATACGCCATATGCCTGCTTCGCCTTTATACTGTCTAAACCGTCTCCTTTCAACCCCATATTGATGTGGATTGAACAGCGGTTCGTATCTCAGCCCTTTTTGTACGCCTGCGATTTCTTCCCCTTTGACCCTGACCACCTCGTGATAGCCTTCAAGCCCTACCATATTCACAAGGGCCGAAGCCATGATAAGGTGGTCGTTTTCCCCCTCCATTACTGAATAATCGGCATCAGGCGCCACCGCCAGGGCGGTATTCCCCGGCAGCGTCCAGGGTGTGGTGGTCCACGCCAGTAAATAAGTAGCAGACTTTTTCTGGAGCAGGGGTAAATGACGCTCAAGCGGTGTTCCTCCCACAGAACCCAGCTTGAGCTTGAACTTAATCCAGACCGATGGGTCAGGGGTATTATCCTCGTAGCCCAGGGCCACCTCGTGGGAGGAGAGCGAGGTGCCACATCTGGGGCAGTGGGGGGTGACCTTGTAGCCCTGATAGATTAGCCCCTTTTCCCATAGCTGCTTGATCACCCACCAGCAGGACTCGATATAGTCATTATCCAGCGTAACATATGGATGCTCCATATCGAGCCAGAAGCCGATGCGCTCGGTTACCTCCTCCCACTCCCTCTGATAGCGAAAAACGCTCTCCCGACAGCGCGCATTGAATTGGGAAACCCCGTAGGTCTCAATCTGATCCTTGGAGGAAAAACCCAGCTCCCTCTCTATCTCAAGCTCCACGGGAAGCCCATGGGTATCCCATCCCGCCTTGCGCGGGGCGCAGTATCCCCGCATCGTCTTGTAGCGGGGGATGACATCCTTGAACACCCGCGAAAGGATATGGTGCACCCCAGGGCTTGCGTTAGCGGTAGGCGGCCCCTCATATAGGACAAAGAGGGGCGAGGTTTCTCGCTCAGTAACGCTCCGCTCAAAGATTCGCTTCTCCCTCCAGAAGTGGAGGATGCGCTTCTCCAGCTCAGGAAAGCTTGTCTTGCTCGGCACCGGCCGGAACATTTCCTCGCCTTTTCGCCCTTCCTCAAACATTTTATGAAAGATACTCCTTAAGTTGGGGAAAATGAAGCCTCTTTATAATCTAAAAAGCCCGTCCCCAAGGGACGAGCTTTGTGCCCGCGGTACCACCCTAACTCCCCGCCATCGGGGCCCTCATCAAACCCCACCATGCGGGGTTCGTCCGGGTAACGGCTGACGGGGCCGGCCAAGCCTACTTATGCATAAACCTGCAGCGTTCGGTTGGCAGCTCGGGAGGGATTTTCAGAGGGCAGGTCGCATCTGCTCCCACCATACCAGACTCGCTAGGCGCCTTCTCCCTCCTACTCTTCTCCGTCGTCGCCTTTTCGCCTTCCTCAAACACTTTTTAAGAGATGCGCCCCTCCCTAAATTGAGGAGCAAGAAGATAATGCATCTTTGAATAGTACCAAAAGAGATTAGCATGCCCAGAAGGCAAAGTCAAGGCTCAAATTACCCCTGTTTGAGGATGGTCACCTTACGATCCTCGCCCTCGCCGATGCTCTGGGTGATCACCCCCGGGTAGTCCTGAAGCGCCAGGTGAATGATGCGGCGCTCGCTCGCCGGCATCGGCTCCAGGGGCACCGGCTGCCCAGTGGCCATGACACGCTCTGCTATGCGCCACGCCAGATTCTTAAGCGCCTCCTGTCGGCGCTCCCGATAGCCGGCTACATCGATGGTTACGGGCACATGAGCCTTTAATTGATGGCCCACCATTAGATAGAGCAGGTATTGCAGCGAGGACAGGGTTTGACCTCTCCTCCCAATAAGAATACCGAGGTCATCGCCAGTGATTTCCAGGAAGATAGGGGCGCGCCCCTCCTCTGGTGGCTCCTTTTCCTCAATAGAGGCTGAGACCTTCATCAAGGAAAGAAGCCTCTCCAGCACCTCCTTAGCCAAGATGACAGCCGCCTGTCGCTCCTCTTCAGATTGACGCCTGAGCACCCTGACCGTAGCCTCCTCACCGCCAAGACCCAAAAAGCCAGGCTTACCCTCCTTTAGGACAACCACCTCCACCTGGTCACGGCTTGCGCCGAGTTTTTCTAGCGCCAGCGCGACGGCTTCTTCTACGGTCTTTGCGCTTGTCTCGAGACTTTCCATGTGCCACCCTCTCTTGTTGTTCCACCCTTTCGGTGGCCAATTGATCCTCTAGCAAGGCTCCCTCCGGTGTTTCCATGCGCTGCTCTTCAGCCACCTGTGGTGCCCGGGCGGGGGCTCTCACGAAGAGCGAGCCCCACCCGGTGATAAAATACTGCGTCACAATGCCAATAATCGTGGAGACCACCCAAAACAGCGCCAGCCCACTGGGGAACATGAGGGTCATAAAGCCAAACAGCAGGGGCATCATCCAAATCATCATTTTGCTCATCGACTGCTGCTGCGGGTCCGTTGAGGGCACAGTGGACATCTTCTGCAACACATACATCGAGGCCGCCACTAGAATTGGCAGGATGAAATACCCAGTGGGAGGCACATCAGGCTGGGCTAAGTTGAGCCAGAGGAAATTTGGATCCAGGGGAACTGCCTGATGAATCGCTGACCAGGAATAGAGAGCATCGGAGAGCCCTAATAGGTCTTCAGGGGTTGCCGCCGCCGATTGTAGGATCGACCGATAAAGGGCGATCCAGATGGGAAGCTGAATGAGCATGGGTCCCAGGCAACCCATGGGGCTTACCCCACTCTCCTTATAGAGCCTCCCTATCTCCTGCTTGAGCTTGTCCTTGTCCTTTGCATACTTCTTCTGCAGCTCTTTCATCTTGGGCTGCAATGTGTGCATCGCCCTGGTGGAGTGCAGTTGCTTTAAGGTAAGGGGGAGCATCACCAGGCGCACAATGATGACCAGGGCAATAATCGCGAGGCCAAAGTTGCTGAAGAACACATTGGAGAGCAGGATCAGGAAATTGAGTATCGGCTGGAGCAGGATAAGATTCCAGGTATCGATAAGCCCATATGTTAAAAAAAGGAAGACCAGCGCACCAGCGACGAGGATGATTATCAGGCGCTTTCTACTCATCAAGATAACTCGCTGACCCGCTCACTCGGCAGTGGAAACGCTCCATAACACATTGCCGTGCTCCGCCCCCAAGGCGTAGATGTAATGGTTCCGCGTATCATGAACATAGACCTCGCCATCCCCAGCATAAAGGGAGGCTCGAATAGGACCAAATCGATCCTCCCCATGAGGATAGTCCCAAATTAGGTGCCCACTGGCGGCATCTAAGGCATAAACCCTACCGTCATCGGCGCCAAAGATAACCACCTCTCCAGCCAGGGCAGGGTCACCCCGAATCGGCCCAACTGCCCCTTCATCTAGTTCTGGGAAAGACCATTTTCGTTCCCCTGTTTCAGCATCGAGGGCATAAACCCGACCGTCCACGCAGCCTACAATGATAGTATCATCGTAGGCCACCGCCCTACCCCAAAACCAGTTGCCCGCCGGGAAAGGAATAAAGCCCTCTTTCGCCTTCCCCGTGCTTGTATCAACGGCATAAAATTTGCGGTCGAAAGAGCCAATATAGATGGTGTTGTTATAGAAGAGCGGTGTGGCAGCGATCGCGCCGTCCGTTTGAAAGGGGGATTCCCAGACCAGCGTGCCATCCGCAGCATCGATAGCATAGAGTTTGTGGTCAAAGGAGCCGATGTAGACCACACCATCATGCACTAGGGGGGTGGCCCAGATATAGCCCCCGGTGGCAAAAGGTGAATCCCACGCTAGCTCACTGGTGACAATGTCAATGGCATAAAGATTGCCGTCGGCGGAGCCGATATAGAGGATACCCTCAGCGACCACCGGGCTGCCCACAATGGCTCCGATGGAGTCCTCTTCGGGGTAGACCCACTCCCCCTCTGACTCCTGGGGGAAAGAATATCCCGCGACGCGACTCGAGGTATTAAGGGCATAGACCCTGCCATCGTAGGCACCAATATAGACTGCGCCATCGGCCACAAAAGGGGTGCTGTACATGACCGCTGACGCCGTCGGCATACAGGCAAGGAAGCCACCCCCTCCACCACCACCAAGCCCCAGTTCACCCCGTGGCGGAAACCGCCACCACTCCGCCGCCACTCTGGGCTCACTGAACAGAGTATAACTGACGACCTTCCCCTCCGTGGTGCCCACATAGATGACATCATCGTCCATCACGGGTGCGGACCATCCCATAGGCGTAGCGGTGCCAATGCACCCTGAAAGGAGCAGGCAACCCCCAATAAGCAACGCAAATAGGAATAGAGCCTTTGGTTTTGTCACACAAACCTCATCACGGTGGAAACTGATGGCATCAAGGCACCGGGTCAAACCCGCCGGGACTCAAGGGATGACAACGAGCGAGGCGCTTTGTCCCCATCCAAATACCCCTCGCCAGCCCGTACTTTTCAATTGCTTCATAGGTATATTGAGAGCAGGTGGGCACAAAACGGCATGAGTGAGCGGTCACCCGGGAAATGGCCACCTGATAACCACCGATCAAGCCTAAGGCAATCCTCTTCATCCTCTCCCGTTTCCCAATAACTGCGCTCGAGCCAATAATTCCTCCATCGCCTTCTTCAGGGTGCGATAATCGGTTTCAGTAGCAGCCTGGCGGGCTATGAACACCATGTCCCAGCCATCCTTTATCGTGGTGCGCCGGACCACCTCCCGAAGCCGCCGCTTCACCCGATTGCGCACTACCGCCCCACCCAATCGCTTTCCCGCCGCAAAGCCATAGCGATTCGACCCCAAGCTGTTGGGTAGTGCCCGCAGCGCTACCAGATTATTGGACCAGGACTTACCCTCAGTGCAAACAGCCTCAAACTCTTTTCTCCTGGCAAGTCGCTCTGTTTTCATCATCACGACACCGTGAGCCGCCAGCGGCCCTTGAGCCTTCTCCGGCGCAGCACCGCACGACCACCTCGAGTGCTCATACGTGATAAAAAGCCATGCTCCCGCTTTCTGGGGATCTTCTTTGGCTGATAGGTCCGTTTTGGCATTCTACGATTATACTTCACCCCAATCAGAGTGTCAAACTGCAATAACTGGACGCCCTGCCAGAGGCGTAGTATAATTATGATCAGCCTTGTCTCAGGGGGTAAAAGTGAACCGAGAGGAACTGAAGGTTAGCCATAGGGATATTCTAGGAAAGAAGGTGAGATTTCTTCGCCGTGAAGGGCTCACCCCGGTCAACCTCTACGGACCCAATATCGAATCCACCCCCCTCCAGGCAGAGACCCCTCTCCTGAAGCGTCTCATCGCCAGGGCGGGCCGCAATGCACTGATCACCCTCAAAGTTGATGGGGCTAAGAAGACAAGGATGGTGATGGTACGCGATATTCAGCGCGACCCCTTAAATGACGAGCTGCTCCACGTGGGCTTTTTCCAGGTGGAGATGACCCACAGTGTGAGGGCTGAGGTGCCCCTGCTGTTCCTCGGCGAGGCCCCCGCAGCGAAGACTAGCCGCGCCATGTTAATCCAGAACCTGACCGTGCTCCAGGTGGAGGCCCTACCGGCTGACCTGCCCCGAAATATCGAGGTGGACCTGTCAGTGCTTGAGGAGATCGACCAGGCGATTCACGTGCGAGACCTCCCCGTGGACGAGGCGGTTGAGGTGCTAACCGAACCCGACCAGTTAGTGGTCCATGTGCTGGAGAGCAAAGTGGAGAAACTAGTTGAGGAAATTGAGGAGGAGGCGGTGGCGGTTGAGGAGGCTGAGGTGGAGGCAGAGGAGGTCCCATCTGAGGAAGTGGAGGGCAAGGCGGAATCCGAAGCGGCCTAGCAGATGAATCGGTAACCTATAGAGACAACGGGGCCTCAATTACTAAACTGGTCGGTAAGCGAGCGCCGCACGCCATCCAGACACACATCGACCGTGCCATTAGCCCGGAGCACCCTCTTTTCTCAAGCTGGTAAGCAGCGCCCCGATAAATGCCCTGTGTCCCCTGAGGAATTCCTCGGCACTCATTTCCCTTCTCCCCTCAAGCTGCACCCTGAGCAGCCTGAGTATCCCACCCCCGCTTTGCACCCCAACCTCCCTCCTACCAAGAGAGACCACCCTCCCTGGCTCACCTCGCTCCCCACGCAGGGGGACCGCCTCCACTATCTTGAGCATCTTCCCCTGCCACGTGGTATAGCAGCCGGGCCAGGGGTAAAAGGCGCGCACCCGGCGCCATATCTGAGGGGCGGGGATCTGCCAATCGATCTCACCCTCCTCCTTGGATAGAAGCTTGGTATAGGTGGCTTCCTCCTTCCTTTGCGGTTGGGGGGTAAGCGAGTGGGAAAGCCAGCGGGGCAGCGTTTCCTCTAAAAGCTGGGCTGCGATTTGGGCGAGCTTCCTGGTAAGGGAATCAGTGGTATCCTGGGGCGCGATGGCCACCCTCCGCTGGGCGAGGATCGGGCCGCTGTCAATGCCCTCATCCAGGAGCATGATGGAGGCCCCGGTCCAGTCATCGCCGGCGAGGATCGCCGCCGGGATCGGCGTAGGCCCACGATGCCTGGGGAGTAGAGAGGGGTGAAGGTTGATGCAGCCGAAGGGCGGGATAGTTAGCACCTGAGGAGGCAGGATCTGGCCAAAGGCCACCACCACAATCACATCGGGGCTGAGTTGAGCCAAAGATGCGATGGCGCCAGCCTCAGCAAAGCTTTCCACCTGACGCACCTCAAGTCCATGCTCCAGAGCCGCCCGCTTCACCGGAGGGAAAGTAGGCACTCGCCCCCGCCCCGCAGGCTTATCCGGCTGAGTGTAGACAGCCACCACCTGGTGCTCGCCGAGGATAAGCCGCTCCAGGGCAGGCACGGCGAATTCGGGAACGCCCATAAAAACGATGCGCATCGTACCAGAGACATTCTATCACGCAAGTAACTATCGGGCAAAAAATCATTTAAAAACTGGTGCAAAACTGGTGCAAAAACCTATTGACCCAGGGCGTGGTTTTTGGTATTGTTCCTGCGCATCCCCTAATCACCCTGATCGAAATCTCTGAGCCTCCTGCTAACCTATATATCAGGGTGCTCCCGAACCAGGCCGAAGTGTCGGCCGACCTGTCGGCCTCGGGGACACCACTGACCTTGTGATTACGAAGGGCGTTTCTATCTTAAACCACTACTGAATGAGGAGTGTGAAACAGATGCTGGTTAAGGAGTCAGCTAAAGAAATCTGGGAGGCAGTGCTTGGGGAGCTTCAGTTACAACTCACGAGGACAAATTACGACACCTGGCTAAGAGACACCGTCGGCTTGGGTTATCAGGCGAATCAGTTTGTGGTTGGTGTGCCGTCCCCTTTTGCCATCGAGTGGCTGGAGAAGCGGCTGAGCTCGCTGATTAAGAAGACCCTTATCGGCATCATCGGGGATGAGGTCAATGTCCGTTTTCAAATACAAGAGCAAAGCCCTACAGCGAGGTCCAAAGGGAACAATAAATCCTTGGCTAGTACAAACTACCGGAAAACAGGTTCCAATAACTTTAATCCCAAGTACACCTTTGACTCTTTTATCGTAGGAAATTGCAATCGTCTCGCCCATGCCGCTGCCCTGGGGGTCGCGGAGAAGCCGGGCCATGTCTACAACCCGCTATTTATTTACGGCGGTGTCGGGCTGGGAAAGACACACCTCCTGCACGCTATAGGACGCTTCGTTTATCAAACCAGGCTCCGCGTGCTCTATGTAAGCACGGAGCAGTTTACTAACGAGTTTATAAAGGCGATCCGAGAGCGGAAGACCGAGGAATTCCGCCAAAAGTATCGCAGTGTGGATGTCTTATTAATAGATGATATCCACTTTATTATCGGGAAGGAGCAGACGCAGGAGGGCTTCTTCCACACCTTTAACGACCTCCACAATGCCAACCGCCAGATTGTGATCACCAGCGATCGACCCCCCAAATCCATGCCCCTACTTGAGGACCGATTGCGCTCCCGTTTCGGATGGGGGCTCGTTGCCGACGTCCAGCCCCCCGCCCTGGAGACTCGCTTGGCCATCCTTCAAGCGAAGGCTGAGGAGAATAGGATATCAGTGCCCCGGGAGGTGCTGGACCTCATCGCTCGCAAGGTACAGAAGAGCATTCGCGAGCTTGAGGGGTCACTCAATCGCGTGGTGGCCTTCTCCAGGCTTACCAAGACTCCCCTCACCCTCGAACTGGCTGGCAAAGCGCTCGCCGAGTTCCCCGAGACGGCGCCCCGCCGGGCGCTAACCCCGCCATTGATCATCGCTAATGTCGCCAAATATTTCGACCTGGAACCGGAGGCCCTGGCCGGGAAGCAACGGGATAAACCGACTGCATTGGCGCGCCATGTCGCCGTCTACATCATCAGGGAGGAGACCCAGTGCTCTTTCAACGAGATTGGTAGGGCGTTAGGTAATAGAGACCACTCTGCCATTCTCCGCGGCTATGAAAAGATCGCCCTCGAGATCAATACCAGCCCTCAATTGCGTCGCGATGTCATCGAGCTCAGGGAGGAGCTCTACTCCAGAAGCGATGGCTAAAGTCACTCTAATCATAATAAAATTAGTGCAGAACTAGTACAAATCGGTGCAAAACTCTCTTCTAAGGTGCATAAGTTTCTGGCTTTTATGTTAATCTCCTCCTTTGGAAAACAGTGACTTCTTTTTATGCACACAAATCCCCACTATCATCACAATCCCTGCATCAGGCTTGCACCTTGTTCGACCGCTCAGCACTATCCAATGACATCAATTGCGCACTTCTTCACATCCCTTATTATATATTGTTATTTAATACTTATTTAACAGTTTATATAATAGTAATATAATAAGGTAATGGTGAAGGACGTTGATTGATAGAGTTAAAATCGATGTTAAGGCAGGTGATGGGGGTGGGGGGGTTATTAGCTTTCGACGGGAGAAGTTTGTTCCCTTTGGTGGTCCAGACGGCGGCGATGGTGGCCATGGAGGCAGCGTTTTCATCATCGCAGATAGGAGTATGACTACTCTGCTAAAATACTATCAGGGAAAGAGGCGTTTTACCGCGGATGGGGGTATGAAGGGCGCCCGTAAGAAGATGCACGGTAAAAATGGCAGTGACCTCACTATTATGGTTCCCCCAGGTACGCTTATTTTCAAGGAAATCGATGATAGAACGGAGTTACTTGCTGACCTCACAGCAGTGGGGCAAAAGGTTATAGTAGCGCGGGGCGGTAGTGGCGGCTATGGAAATGATCGCTTTGCCACTCCTGTCAATCAGGCGCCACGAATGGCCCAGAAAGGGGAGGCTGGGGAGGAGGCTACACTGCTCCTTGAACTGAAGCTGATCGCCGATGTCGGGATCATTGGCTGCCCCAGTGTGGGCAAGTCCACCCTTCTCGCGGCGGCATCGGCGGCACGGCCGAAGGTCGCTGACTACCCCTTTACTACCAAGGAGCCTATTTTAGGGGTGGTGGCGGTAGGCCAGCGCTCCTTTGTGCTGGCCGAGATCCCGGGGCTCATCGAGGGGGCTCACCGCGGCCTGGGCCTGGGGTATGATTTCCTGCGTCACGCCGAGCGCACCACGGTGCTAATTCACCTGCTTGACGGCAGTTCAGCGAGCCCCATTTCCGATATGAAGCAGGTGAATAATGAGCTGGCCTTGTTCAATCCCGTGCTCGCGGCGAAGGCGCAGCTCGTGGTGGTGAACAAGATCGATCTGCCCGAGGTCCGGGCGCGCATCTCTGAGCTCGAAAAGGAGCTTGCTCAGGATGAGGCGCCTCTCTTTTTTACCTCCGCGGCTACAACCGAAGGCGTCCCCCAGTTGATGGCGAAGGTATGTGAGCTGCTCGATAGCGTTGCCACGCCGCAGCAGGCCGAGGTGCTAACGGTATTTCGTCCCCAGCCCAAAAAGGAGAGGGTGGTTGTTTCTATTGAGGGGGACATCTTTGTGGTCTCGTCCCCCAGGGCAGAAAAGCTGTTAGCTAGGATGGACCTGGAAAACCCTGAGGCTCGCACCTATATTAGGCAGCAATTCGCCAGGATGGGGGTAGCCAGCGCCCTGAAAAAGGCTGGGGTGAAACCGGGAGACACAGTGCGGTTTGGTAAGGTACAGATGTTATGGGAGTGATTCTAAAAATGCGGAAAATCGGCGTACTGGGTGGAACCTTCGACCCGGTTCACAACGGACACCTGATTATCGCTGAGGAGGCTAGGCTTAGGCTGGGGCTTTCTCAGGTAATATTTGTCCCCGCCGGCGAGCCCTGGCTCAAAACGCATCGTAACATCGCCCCTGGGGAGCATCGCCTGGAGATGATCAAACTAGCTATCGCCCCCAACCATCACTTCAGCGTCTCAACAGTGGATATTGAAAGGGTGGGGCCATCCTATACAGTGCACACCCTACCCGCTCTCAGGCGTGAGCTTGGTGAGGAGGCAGATTTTTACTTCATCCTTGGCGTGGATGCCTTAGCAGGGCTTCCCTCATGGAAGGAGCCCGAGGGAGTGGTGGAAGCGTGTAAGCTGGTGGCAGCGAGGCGTCCCGGATCGGGTGCTTTAGATTTGGAGTCACTAGAGAGAAGCATCCCCGGCTTATCAAGCAGCATAATGCTCCTCGACAACACACTGATGGATATAAGCTCCACCGCCATCAGGGAGCGGATTGCCTGGGGCCTCCCCGTATCAGACCTCGTCCCCGAGGCGGTGGCGCGTTATATCAGGGAAAAAGGGCTTTATTCTCACTGAAACACGCCCATTGCCAGCGGTACAACCGATGAGGAAAATAGGGATGCATATACTTAGTGAGAATCTGTGTACCCAACTGTCATTGCGAGGACCCCTCCGCCTTGCGAGAGTCCGACTTATCGGACGATCTATCGGGGGACGAAGAAATCCCCAGGTATGATGGTGCAGGCATGTGTTGCGGAGATTGCCAAGCCTTGGGCTCGCAATGACAGAGAACGTCGCTTACTTTTCGTTACAATTGATTGAGGAAGGGCGAAAGGAAGGAGGTTTGAATTGACTCTGGAGCAACGAAAAAGGTTTTTAGAGCTGGTGAAGGAGCGGGCACTACTGCGCGGCGATTTCACCCTCGCCTCGGGAGCGAAAAGTTCTTACTTCTTTGACCTTAAGATGGTAACCCTTTCCCCGGAAGGCGCCTACCTTACCGGCAAGCTGGTTTTTGAGATATTGAGAGAGAGCGGTGTTGATGCTGTTGGCGGGTTAACCCTGGGCTCTGACCCCATTGTGACGGCAGTCGCTATCGTTAGCCATCTTGAAGGGAAGCCCATCCCTGCCTTCATCGTGAGAGGAGAGCTGAAAGAGCATGGCACCCAGAAGGCTATCGAGGGCAGTCTACCGCCAAAGGGTTCCAAAGTAGCCATAGTGGAGGATGTGATTACTAAAGGGGGCGCCACCCTCAAGGCGATAGAGGCGGTGGAGGCCGCCGGCTGCCGGGTGGTCAAGGTGGTAGCGCTTTTGGACCGTCACCAGGGCGGCAGCGATGAGCTGCGCAAGCGGGGATACGATTTCACCTCCCTCCTGCACGCAGACGCAGAGGGGGAGGTTAGAACTAACTAATAAGGAATAGGTAACCCCCTTAAATATCCAAGTTCTTGACGCTCTTGGCGTGGGCCTGGATGAAGGCTTTGCGCGGCGGAACCTCGTCCCCCATGAGGGTCTCGAAGATTTTATCCGCTTTTATTGCGTCCTCGACGTCAACCTGCAACATCGTCCTGGTCTCCGGGTTCATCGTGGTCTCCCAGAGCTGCTGGGCGCTCATCTCCCCCAGGCCCTTGTAGCGCTGGATTGTTGTTCCTGACCTGTCAGAGCTTTTCTGAAGCACGTCAGCAAGTTCGTACCAGGGAATATCGCTGCCAATCTCCTTACCCTTCTTGACAACGGTGTATGATCTGTTCTGAGTCAGGCGCTTGACATGCGGATACGCCTTGAAGCAGCCATGAAGGATTGGGTGCTCAAGAAGGCTCCTGTCAAGCCTAATTTTATCGCCCTTTAAGTCAACCTCAATCCAGTACTCCCCTTCGGTGTCATCCCAGGATAACCTGGTTGGCAGCCCAGATTCCTCAAACCACTTGCTGAGTTCTTGCATGTTTACCTTCTGAGAGAAGTCAAGGAGGGAGAATGACTCGTCTTTCATAAGAAGAATCGCACTTATCTCCCGCGGTATGCCTTCCTTTTCAAGGGCAGCAAGCCCCTGGTCCAACTCTCTGAGTGAATCCAAAAGATCACGTATCTTCGTTCCCTTGAAAGTAATAGAGCCATCTGTTGAGTGAACTGAAAGCTCCTCAAAAGCCTTCTTAGCAATAGAGCGCTCCATTTCCTCCTCGGAATATAGCCACTCTTCTGTTTTCCCCTTAGACAATCGATATAGCGGCGGCTGGGCGATAAGTAGATGACCGCCATTGATAAGCTCAGTCATGTGGCGGAAGAAGAAGGTAAGCAGAAGAGTGCGAATATGGGCACCATCGACGTCGGCATCGGTCATGATGATGATGCGGTGGTAGCGCAGCTTGGCAAGGTCCAATTGCTTATCGATGCCGATCCCCAGGGCGGTAATGATGGCGCGGATCTCCTCATGGGCCAGCATCTTCTCTGGGGAGGCCTTCTCCACATTGAGGATCTTGCCCTTTAGTGGGAGGATTGCCTGGAAGCGACGGTCTCGCCCCTGCTTCGCTGAGCCGCCTGCCGACTCTCCCTCCACCAGATAAAGCTCGCACTGCGCGGGGTCCTTATCCGAGCAATCGGCCAGCTTGCCGGGCAGGGTGCCCGCTTCAAGGGAGTTCTTTTTAAGCACCAGGTCACGCGCCTTGCGCGCTGCCTCACGGGCACGTGCCGAGGTGAGACACTTTTCGATGATCCGTTTCGCCTCGGGGGGATGCTCGTCAAGGTATTGTGAGAGACCATCCGCCACCGCCGACTCAACGTGGCTCTTTATCTCGGGGTTACCCAGCTTTGCCTTGGTCTGCCCCTCAAACTGGGGCTCGGCGAGCTTAACGCTGATGATGGCCACCAGCCCCTCTCTGGTGTCATCGCCTATGAGATTGGCCTCATCCTCCTTGATGAGCTTGAGATTTCGGGCGGAGTCGTTGATGACTCGGGTGATGGCGGTGCGAAACCCGGTAAGATGGCTGCCGCCGTCCTGGGTATTGATGCAGTTGGCAAAGCTATAGGTGGTCTCGGCGAAGCCCTCGTTATACTGCAGGGCCACCTCAACCCCGGTGCCATTGACCGTCTTTGAGATAAAAATAGGCGTATGGAGCACCGGCCGATTCTTGTTGAGGTATCGGGCAAAGCTGGCGATGCCCCCTTCAAAGTAGAAGGTGACCTCGCGGCCGGATCTTTTGTCCTCAAAGTGAAGCTCCAGCCCCTTGGTGAGGTAGCACATCTCGCGGAAGCGCTGCGCCAGGGCATCGAAATCGTAGTTCAGGTTGCCGAAGATCTCCTGGTCGGCGAGGAAGGTAGTGGTTGTTCCCGTATCTGAGGCCTCGCCCACCTCCTCCACCGCATTCTGGGGGATCCCGCAGCAGTATTCCTGCCGGTAGCACTTGCCGTCCCGCTTCACCTCCACCTGGAGCTCTGAGGAGAGTGCGTTTACCACGGAGGCGCCCACCCCGTGAAGCCCCCCTGAGACGGTGTATCCCCGACCACCAAACTTAGCCCCGGCGTGGAGCATGGTCATCACCGCCTCCAAAGCAGAGGTGCTGGTTACCGGGTGGACCTCAACGGGTATCCCCCTGCCGTTATCGGCGACCGCCACCCGACCATCATTGAATATGGTCACCTCCACCCTATCGCAAGATCCGGCCATCGCCTCATCGATGCTGTTATAAACGATCTCCTGCACCAGGTGATGGAGCCCCCGCTGCCCGGTGCTCCCGATATACATCCCCGGGCGCCGGCGCACCGCCTCCATTCCGCCCAGCACCTCGATGTCTTCGGCGGTGTACTCGTTGTTCCTGTTCTCGTTCTCTTTTATACTGATCGTGGCCCCCATGCAAAAAGAAAGCTTCGCCCCAGCTAAAGCTTAGCTTTGGCGAAACTTAGAAGATCATACCTGAATTAATACTTCCCTGCATTTATAAATTATACCACAAATGGCCGGAAATGTGAAGTGGTTGTATTCGTCGGCTCTACACTGTTTTGTGTGAAAAAGGGTGTCAGAGGGAGGTGATGGATTGAAGAGCACCCGCTGACCTCTGTAAGCTTTGGTTTAGCGAAATCAAAAGCAAAGGAGGGGAAAGCGGGCGGGAGCGAAGCCGCACGGGTGGGGTGGTGTCCTGGTGGTTGTAAGCCTGTTCACTGAACGAAGGCGATGCGGCGGGAGCGAACGGGGGCGGGGCGACACCGCTGGGGATCACCAGGTAGCCAGGGGGCCCGCACGTCAAAGGCTAACTGAACAGGATTGCCTTAAAAGTACCAGCTGTGGCGGGGGTGGGGTGGTGTGGGGCGGTATATCACGTCCACACGGCAACAACGACTGCATCGGAGGGATTGCCAGGGTCGAGGAATATTACGGCCACATGGGAGGACTAGTGTAGGGTTAAATATCTACAAGATTACATTAACGCCTATGCTTTGCGTTGGAATCAGCGGAATGACGAGACTCCGATGTTTCTTAAGATTCTTTCTCGCCTTGTTCCTTCTTTAAAGGCTTAGTAGCAGCCGAAAGGACTGCCTCAAAGTCACTTATAATAAAGGGGCGTTTATTTCGCTTTATTATTACCTCTTTTTCTTGCTTTTTATCAAACAATATACAACCCCTTATACTTGGACGGCTCTATGGCAAATTGAGTGCAACTTTGACTTGACAAAGTCCCCTTGCGTTATGATAAAATGGTTCTGATGGGCTCGCAACTCATCAGAACCATTTTTAATATTGGAGACGTGGCCGAGAGGCTGATGGCTACCGACTTAAAATCGGTAAAGCCCTTCGGGTTTCGGGGGTTCGAATCCCCCCGTCTCCGCTATCGTTATAAGTGTATACTACCAAGGGGGGATGAGGTCAAGTTGTGGAGAAGATACAAGTTTACAAGTATATAATAAAGGGGGTAAGGTAATGGTTACAAGTAATCATTCATGGGAAGAGCAAACTCGTAGGCTTCTTAGCGAAGCTCAATCTGAGC
>JABUBP010000077.1_pt1 | contig 19365 bp, 22 predicted proteins | sample 7240331 | NCBI WGS metagenome assembly JABUBP01 (sample SAMN07256347, study PRJNA390944) | subsurface metagenome | isolation source: Methane hydrate marine sediment | place: Pacific Ocean: Eastern North Pacific, ODP site 1244 | collected 2002 | reverse complement strand
TATGGTGACAGAAGAGGTGGCGGGTTTAGTGGAGGAAGACAGCGAAGATACTAGAATCGCCTAGTTGTCATCTGTATGGTTAAGAGGCATAGGTAAATTTAGCGCACCAACCGACCTCCTCTTAATAGCCCGCATTTCGATGTAGCAAAAAGCCAGCTTGTGCAGCCCGCTTCTTGTGTCGGCTGAACTCGTCTTTTAGTGAATCTACCGTCTTGCCACACCAATAAGCTTGGCTATATCCTTTATTCCTTCTTTTTTCATAAATTGCTCTATTCCCTCCAGGACATCAAGCGGGGTGCGGGGGTTGGTAAAGTTAGCTGTGCCTACCTGAATGGCACTGGCTCCAGCCATGATGAACTCTATAGCATCGCTGGCGGTGGTGATGCCGCCGCAGCCAATAACTGGCACTTCCACAGCACCGGCTACTTCATATACCATATACAACGCCACCGGTTTTATGGCTGGTCCCGATAGGCCTCCGGTTATGCTGCCCAGTAAGGGTCTACGCGTAGTTATATTTATAGCCATACCTCTAAGCGTATTGATTAAGGATATGGCATCGGCCCCAGCTTCAGCTACTGCTACTGCTACCTTAGCTATATCACCAGTGTTTGGGGTTAACTTAACCAGTATCGGCAGGGAAGTGGCTGCTTCAACGGCGGCAGTAACCTCGGCGGCTGATTCAGGGTTTGCCCCGAACTCAGCACCACCAGCTTTGATATTAGGGCAACTGATATTTACTTCAATGGCACTGATTCCAGCTACCTCATCCAGCTTGCCAGCCAGTTGAGCGTAATCATCAATAGTTTCACCGGCAATGTTAACGATGACTGGCACCCGCCAGCTTGCCCAGATTGGTGCCTTTTCTTTAATTACGGCATTAACGCCAATATTCTGTAGTCCAATTGAATTGAGCACGCCACAGGCTGTTTCGGTTAGCCGTGGCTGGGGACTCCCGTCTCTGGGTTCCAGGGTGGTTCCTTTGCATACGATAGCCCCTAGCTGTTGAATATTGAACAGATGACTATACTCGGTGCCATAGCCAAAGGTACCCGAGGCAGTCATCACCGGGTTGGCTAGTAGTAGCCCTGAGTGATGTTTAGGGGCTAGTTGAATTGCAAGATTCATAGGTGGCTCCTTATGGTAGGTTGATTCTGGTGCCAGCATTATTAAAGAAGAACTTGTCGCCGAACTCTTGAGCCATTATCACCGCTGCTGGCAGACCGGTGCAATGAGACACGCCTAGTTTTTGAATGCCTAATTCTCTTAGAGCAGCGATTGTTGACCGTATTCGCTCCTTGGAAGCGCTAATAAGGTGGCAACCACCCAACACCATATGTATTGGTTTTATGCCGGTAAGTTGCTGAGCATAATATAGGGTGTTAATGATGCCACGGTGGGCACAGCCCAGGATGACAACCAATCCTTGCTCAGTATTTATGATGAGTGCCTGGTCATCTAAGAGCTCATCAGGCTGCCAGCCAGTTTCCTCTTTCACGAAAAATCGGTTAGGCTCAATTTCCTCAAAATCGGTTACCATCGGGATTTCGCCGGTGGTCATTATGTTATCAGTTATTTTCGTTGGTTTCGTGGTCAGGGTAAAGTTAGCGCCAAGACTTTCTAGCTCCTGGCGCTGGAAAGGCACTCCGATATATCTGTCCTTTTGACCTTGACGACGGGCATACTTGGCTGCCCATATATCGGGATGAGCTATTATCTCTATCTCTTTCCTCATCTTGTGTAGGATTTGGCGTAAACCACCGGTGTGGTCATAGTGACCATGACTCAAAACAATCTTATCAATTTTACTGAGGTCAATGCCAAGAATATCAGCATTATGGCTGGCTGAAATGCCTGAGCTGGTATCGAGCAGGATGTTCACCTCATCCGTTTCTACCAGGATACTCAGCCCCCACTCAGCCAAAAAGTTACCTACGCCGGCAGTGTTTTCACTCAGGGTAGTGATACGAAGCTCCATTTCATCCTCCTCCACGATGTTGATTGATTATATGTTATGTGTTCTGGGGAGGCAACTTCTTTCTTACAAGTAAAAGGGGGAACATTATGTCGCTGGTGCAGCAGGGAATCCAAACGCCAAGAAATAAAAAGAAGAAGATAACAAGAAACGTAATCCAATTTACTGTCTCGCCTAATGCCATAATGATGTGGAATAGTGATGCCCAGGTGCTTATCAATACATGTCCTGAGTGTGGGAATTTGGTGGTAGGTCTCCAGTAACCAATGGCAACACCGATTAACGCTGCAGGGTTCACTATCCACCATTCCTCAATAAAACCAATGTGAATTCCCTTGTTGGGTAGACCAAGGAGCATCTCTCCTAGATAGGGAATTACTGAATCGCTTAACGTAGCTATGCCAATAGAGCCGAAATAGCCAATCAAAATTGCTGCCCAAATATTGCCATTACTATATTTTTTATACATGGCTGTGGTCACCAGGGCACTTAATACAACATGGGCTGGATGTAAGATATAAAAAATAGGGTAAGAAACTTGATAAACTTGGGGAAGAACATTACCAAAGACTATTACAGCCATGATAATAACCCCGGTAACGGCTCCAAAAGTAGTGAACGGCGCATGTTCCTTAAGCTCATTGGTTATTCGTCTGAGCATTTGTCCTCTTTTATAGAAAACCTTCCGCCAGATGGCTAACTGGAAATTATTTTCACTAAAAACCCTTAAAAAAACTGCCTCATTGCAATGCTTAATAAAATCCTATGTGATTCCCTTTTGGCAGGCTTGGCAAAGACCAATGAATTCAAGCAGGTGGTCATCTATTCTGAATCCTGTCTGCTTGGAGAGGCTTTGCTGTGCTTCCTCCAATTCACAACTGGGGAAATCAATGACTCTGCCGCAATTAGAGCAAATCAAATGGTGATGATGCCCTGGAGCACTAATTGTGTAGCTGCGGCAGCTACCTCCGGCGTGTAGCTCGCAAATGAGCTTTAGCTTAGCCAGTATCTCAAGGGTGCGGTAAATAGTTGCCAACCCAATATTAGGCTGGTCTTGGTGCACCTTCTCATATATCGCAGTAGGAGTAAGGTGTTCTTGGTTAGAGGCAATTGCCTGTATCATCACTCGCCGCTGTGGAGTGAGCTTATAGCCATGCTGCCTCAATGTAGCTACTACTTTTCTCTCAGTAAGTCTCATTTTCAAGTTCTAAATGAAAAATATTATCATTTAACAATAGCAAAATCACTATTTGTTGTCAACAGTTTTTAGAGCGAGGTTGATAAAATAGAGTAAATAGGATACACTGAAAATATGATATACTTTGGTACTTCAGGCTTTAGCTATAATGATTGGGTAGGAAACTTCTACCCTTTAGGTATGCCCAAGAGGGAATGGCTTACCTACTATGCCCGTGAATTTAATACCTGTGAGATAAACTCATCCTTTTATGCATTACCTAAACCATCCAGCTTAAAAGCTATGACTGAGAAAACGGGTGAAGGTTTCATATTTTCAATTAAGGCGAATCAAGAAATGACCCACCAAAGAGAAGATAACGCCTCTGTTTTTAAGGCTTTTTGTCAGGTGTTAGAGCCTATCATCGCTGCCGGGAAGCTGGGTTGTATTCTGGCTCAGTTTCCCTACAGTTTCGGGTTTAATCGCCGTAACTGGGACTACCTCAGGCTGTTTAAGGAACGATTGGGTGAGCTACCGGTGGTGATTGAATTCCGTAATGCCCAGTGGCTAAGGAGTGAGGTGTTCGACTGGCTTCGTCATCAGGATTTAGGCTTCTGCTGTGTTGATGAACCACAACTGCCTAATCTGTTGCCACCACTGGCTGAGGTAACAAGTAAGATAGGCTATGTTCGTTTTCATGGGCGTAATAGTGCCAAGTGGTGGCAACATGAGCAGGCTTATGAGAGGTATGATTATAGTTATACGCCACAGGAGCTCAGCAAGTGGCTGCCTAAGATTCAAAAATTGGATAGTATAGCTGAAAAGTCCTTTATCTTCGCTAACAATCACTGGCGTGGGCAGGCAGTTAGCACTATTCGCCAATTACGGATGATGCTGGACTAATTCCACCCTGCTTATCATTGCTCTCTCAAGTAACACTAAGTATAATAGCTCACCAGTCAGCTCTAAATGGGAAAATCAGAAGCAATCCATCTTGAACTTGGCAGGTGAGCGGGAGGAAGAGGAAATGACAACTAATTTTAACTTACTTCGCTCTCGTTTAGAGAGTGAGCGAAAGCGCTTAACTGAGCAATTGGACCAATTAGAAGCTAGCGTCCGCCCCACAGAGGAGAGGCGAGAAGGTAGTCCCTTTGGCAAAAGGGAGGAGGAGGCTGCAGAGACCCTGGAGTTAGAGAATCGGCTAGCTTTAGAGAAGCGTATAAAGGAACAACTGGCTGCGGTGGAGCATGCCTTACACAAGTTTGAGGAGGGGACTTATGGTTTATGTGAGGGCTGCGGTCAACCTATAGACCCGGCCCGATTAGAAGCACTCCCTCAGGCGAGGCGGTGCATGAGTTGCAAGACTCAACAGGCAAAGAATGCAAAAGGTAAATTCTCTCCAGGGTAAGTGGTGGAATGTGGTCTTTTTCTTTACTACCGCGTTACTATTGGTGGCTGCTGACCAGCTTAGCAAGCTCTGGATAAGGTCTAATCTAGCCGTAGGGGAATCGCTATTTGAGGTGGGGTTCTTCCGTTTGACCCGTGTCCATAATAGTGGGGCTGCCTTTGGCTTATTTCAAGGTCAATCATTCCTCTTGACTATAATCGCCTTAGTAGGTGTTACTGCTCTTTTGCTCTATGTCCTTTTTTTTCATCATAGATTCCCTTTTTTAGATAATAGGCTAGGCAAACTAGCCCTTGGCTTGGTTCTTGGCGGCACAGTGGGTAACCTTAGTGACCGAATACACCTTGGCTATATTACCGACTGTATTGATTTTAACTTCTGGCCCGCATTTAACATTGCTGATTCGGCTATAGTTGTTGGTACTATTATACTTGCTTACTCTCTTATCTGCTTAGCCAGAGCCAGGAAACACTGAGGCTTGACAAAGTATAAGGTTATTCAGCTGGGGGGTGAGGTTGATAAAAAATCTCTATCGCTTTATAGCTGATAAGACTGAGGTTCGTCTTGATAAGTATGTTGGCGAGAAGTGCTCAGAACTCTCCCGAACCCATGCTCAAAAGCTTATTGCTGACGGCTATATCACGGTTAATGACCATACGGCTAAAGTAGGACTCAAGCTTAATATTGGTGATAGGGTGGATGTTATCATACCCCCCACCGCCCCCACCCCTTTGTCACCTGAGGCTATTCCGCTAGATATCATCTATGAGGATGATGACCTCTTAGTCGTAGACAAACCGGCTGGACTGGCTGTCCACCCCGCCCCGGGACACCCAAATCATACTCTGGTTAATGCGATTCTGTCCCATTTGCCTGGCTTGGCTGAGACCAGCGACTCACTGCGACCGGGAATTGTGCATCGGCTGGATAAGGATGCCTCGGGGATAATGGTGGTGGCTAAGAATAATGCCGCTCAACTAAATCTAATAGACCAGTTTAAGGCTCGTTCGGTGGTAAAAGCCTATCTGGTGTTGGTTAAAGGGCGCCTTACCCCGGAGAACGGAATTATTGACGCCCCCATCGGGCGTGACCCCAGTAACCGGAAGCGGATGGCGGTGGTGACTGAGGGCAGAGCCGCCCGCACTCAATATCATGTAATTAAGTATATAGGTAACTATACTCTGCTTGAAGTCAGGACGGAGACCGGGCGCACCCACCAGATACGGGTTCACCTCAAGGCTATTGGCTATCCGGTGGTAGGCGATAATATATATGGGGCGAAGTCAGCCTTTTTATCACGGCAGTTCCTGCACGCCTGCCGCCTGGGCTTCCACCTCCCCTCAACCGGCAAATATGTGGAGTTCACCTCCGAACTCCCCCCCGACCTGGCGCAGGCGCTAAAAGCTATTGGCTAGAAAGCTACTAAACAAGGTGGTAGTCTAGAAAGTACACCAGACAACACAGAATACAAAAATAGTGTCCGAAAATGCGGTAGTGGGTCAATTTGAGCGGATGAATTCATATTGACAAATTGGTCTATTTGGGCAATAATCCATCTCGTTATGTCTAGAACTTATAATTTCGCTTTTATTGATGGTGCAAATTTGCATTTTACGTATGAAAACTTAGATTGGAAACTAGACTACCAAAAACTGAGGAATTACCTAAAGAAAAAGCTAAATGTTAGTGTCGCCTACTATTTTATTGGTAAAAGCGAAGAGTACAAGGATATTTATACGACTCTTGAAACATATGATTATACCATTAAACTTAAAGACCCCTCCCCATATATAACCAAAGAAGAATATTGTCCATATTGCAAGAAGCTAATTGCACCTGAAATACAAAGATATAAAAGCGATTGTGATTCCTTTATGACCTTACAGATTATGTTAGATTCCCACATATATGATAAGGCTGTACTCGTAACAAGCGACGGTGACTTTGATAATCTAGTAAAAAGGCTATTACTACAAGATAAATTGAGGATGATATTCGCACCATGTAAAAAGGGATGCTCCTGGCTATTAAAGAGTGCTGCTAAAGGTAGGATTGCGTTTATTGATGATTACAGAGATGAATTAGAAAAAACTTAGGAGAGAACCCTACGGGACTCTATACCCATAAGATGCTCTCCCATCATGATACATGATTATTATATCATACTTGTCAACACCCAATCAACAAAGCTCTGACGCATTATATTCTAAAACAGACCTCAACTAAGTATAACCACAAACCGAGCAGAACCAGATTGGCTAGAAAGTTGAGAGGTGGTGGTGGTAGAATGGGGAAGAAAGGAATAGATATCAAATGGCTAAAATCCGAACGCGGTTTGCCCCCAGCCCTACCGGTTTTCCCCACGTGGGTAATATCCGGACGGCGCTGTTTGCCTGGCTCTTTGCCAGACATAATGGAGGCAGCTTCATTGTCCGCATCGAGGATACTGATGTTACCCGGAAGGTTGAGGGTGCCGTGGAGACTATTCTTAATAGCCTGCGCTGGCTGGGGCTGGACTGGGATGAGGGGCCTGAGGTGGGGGGTGAATACGGACCCTATTTTCAATCGCAGCGTCTGGATAAATATCAGGCGGTAGCCAGGCAGCTTGTCGAGCAGGGAGATGCCTATTATTGCTACTGCTCTCCTCAGCGACTGGAGGAGATGCGGACGGAACAGTCAAGACGCAAGCAGCCACCGGGTTATGACCGTCACTGTCGGGAGTCGAGTCAGGAGGAGCGGTCACGAAAGGAAGCCGAGGGCATTACCCCGGTGGTTCGTTTCAAGACCCCGCTTGAGGGGCAGACTAAGTTTAATGATTTAATCTGGGGTGAGATGGTATTTGAAAATAATACCCTTGATGATTTCGTATTGCTCAAGTCGGATGGCTACCCTACCTATCACCTGGCCAATATAGTTGATGACCATTTGATGGAGATAAGCCACGTTATCAGGGCTGAGGAATGGCTATCCAGCACCCCTCGCCATGTATTGATGTATCAGGCTCTGGGCTTTGAACCGCCACACTTTGCTCATCTGCCTATGCTCTTGGGGGCTGACCGCAGTAAATTGAGTAAGCGGCATGGAGCAGTGTCTATAACCGAGTATTATGAGCAGGGCTATCTACCTGAGGCGATGGTAAACTTCCTTGCCTTACTCGGTTGGTCTCTGGATGATAGAACCGAGATTTTATCCCGGCAGGAGCTTATAGACAACTTTTCCCTGGGGCGAGTTAGCCGAACGGCGGCTGTCTTCAATCGGGATAAGCTTAACTGGATGAACGGAGTATATATTCGTAGCTTGACCGCTGATGAATTTTATGAGGCTGCGGAACCCTACCTAATGATGGATAAACCCGTCGGGGAGGCAGTAATATCAAGTGGAGAATATGTGAGGGATATCCTGCCGCTTGTCCATGAGCGAGCCAAGACACTGGCTGAGGTTACCGAGCTGGCTCAATTTTTCTTTGTTGAAGAGCTTGATTATGCTTCTAACCTGCTCATAGGTGAGAATATGAGGCGGGAATCAACCACTGAAGCCTTGAAGACGGCACTGCAGAGACTGGAGCAATTAAAGGTGTTTGATGCTGAGTCTCTAGAGGTGTTGCTCAGACCTCTAGCTGTGGAGTTAGGATTGAAGACAGGACAGCTCTTTGGCATGCTAAGGGTGGCAGTTACCGGGCGGACGGCAGCACCACCATTATTTCAGACTATGGCGGTGCTGGGTAAGGAGCGGTGCCTGAAGCGAATTGAAGCGGCGCTGGATAGACTAGATAGAATGTCCCAATGATGGCTACCACTAAAATAAATAGGGAATGGGAACCACATTTGTCTGAACCTAAATACCTCTCTTTGTACCATTCGGGCGAACTCAGGCAGCGGGCTGAGAGGCTTGAGGCGCGATTAGTTTCGTGTGATATCTGCCCCAGGGAGTGTCGGGTCAATCGGCTTGAAGGTGAAGTGGGGTTTTGCCATTCGGCTTATCTACCCATAGTCGTTGCAGTTTGCGCTCACCACGGAGAAGAGCCCGCTCTTTCGGGGAGTGGGGGGTCGGGGGCGATATTCTTGGGCAATTGCAATATGAAGTGTGTCTATTGTCAGAATTACCAGATAAGCCAGGACTGGGAAAGGCAACAATCTAAGGAGATGGATTTCCACATCCTCGCTGAAAATATGCTCTACCTTCAGGATGAATTGGGTTGCCACAATATCAATTTTGTTTCACCCTCGCACTTTGTCCCCCAGTTGGTTCGGGCAGTGTTGGAGGCAGTGCCGATGGGACTCCGGGTGCCGCTGGTTTATAACACCAACGGCTTTGACTTGGTCAAAACACTGAAAGAGCTTGACGGTATAATAGGTATTTACCTGCCTGATTTGAGATATGCCTCTGATATCTGGGCTAAAAAGTTCTCGCAGGCTCCTGGTTATGTGGCACAGGCTCGTGAGGCTATCAAGGAGATGTATAGACAGGTTGGAGAGTTGGTGGTGGATGAGTTTGGGCTAGCCCGGCAGGGATTGATTGTGCGCCATCTTATTCTTCCCAATGGGCTGGCCGGTAGCGAGGACTCACTCACCTGGCTGGCTGATGAGGTTTCACCCATGGTCACGGTCAGCATAATGTCCCAATACTCGCCGCAGCACCGGGCTCAGCGGATTCCCTTGCTGGCGAGGACGATTTCAGCATCTGAGTACGCCGCTGTGCTCAAGTTACTAGATGAGGTAGGACTAGAGAATGGCTGGGTGCAGGAAATGGGGGCATCGGAGAACTACTTGCCTGACTTTGAACGAGAAGGTCACCCCTTCTCCCTGAGTGCTGATAGACGGAAATAATGGTTTTTACCCTTTCCGCTTTCGGTTGACGAAGGCAAAATGAATCTTCAAGCCGTTGCGCTTCTTATCCTTCTTATTTACATTCTCTACGAAGGTCTTTAAATCTATAGGTTTTTTGTCAGCCATAGTAGTATGTTTTCCTTATTTATTGATCTCAGACCTATTGTATCATTATACGCTGGTATGAAGCAATTATTTGACAATCATCAGCAGAGCAAGTAATGTAAACAGCATTAAACTTGGTTGATTGGGAGGTTAGAGATGTCACAGCAAGATGCTTATCCGCTTCATTTCAAGGGTGAACTTACTGTCCCTCCAGGGAGTGGTTTGTGGCTTATCAAGTGGCTGCTGGCAATTCCACACTTCTTCATCCTGTTCTTTCTGTGGATTGGCTTTGTGGTGGCGTGGGTGATTGCTCTTTTTGCCATAGTCTTTACCAGCAAATATCCGCGGGGGTTGTTTGACTATAACGTTGGGGTTCTCCGCTGGTCCTGGCGAGTGGGCTTCTATAGCTATGAGGTCTTGGGTACGGACAAATATCCGCCCTTTACCCTGAAGTCCGTTGCCGACTACCCGGCTGACCTGGAGGTGGAATATCCAGAGAGGCTGTCCCCGGGGCTGGCGCTGGTAAAGTGGTGGCTGCTAGCTATTCCACATTATATCGTAGTTGGTACTTTAGCGGGGGGTTGGCAATTCCGTGAAGGTTGGCAATTCCATAACGGTTGGGAATACCAAGGTGGTGGCAGTCTCATATTTGCTCTTGTCATCATTGCTGCCGTAGCCCTGCTGTTTACAGGCAGATATCACCAGGATATTTTTAGACTCGTTATGGGTATGAATCGCTGGGTGTATCGTGTGGCTGTCTATGCTGCGTTAATGACAGATAAATACCCGCCGTTTCGTCTCTGGGATTAAGACTCTGGCTGGCATTTTGGGCAGAAGTATGTGCCACGGTTGCGGATGGGGATGCGCTCAACAGGAGTGCCACAGACCGGGCACAGCTTACCACTAAGGCGGTGGGCGACCTGAAACTGAAAGTGGGCTGTCCCCAGTGTGCCATCGGGGCGGAAATAATTTTCCACGCTGGCACCCTTATTACCAATGGCTGACCACAGCACCTGTTGAATCGCTCTATGAAGGTGTTCCACCTCTTCTGAGGACAGGCTTCCACCGGGCCTTAGTGGGTGGATTCCAGCGGCAAACAGAGCTTCATCAGCATACATATTGCCGACGCCGGCAATGAAGGTCTGGTCAGAGAGAAGGGCCTTTATTGGTGCTGTGCGATTGGTCAAGCGCTGAGCCAAAACTTGAGGAGCAAATCCAGTCTCCAGTGGTTCCGGGCCGAGCTTACCGACAACGGAATCTGCATCATTCACCAGCCACATTACCCCCAGCTTACGCGGGTCACGAAAGAAAATATTGATGTCCTTATCCAGATGTATTATCGCCCGGGTATATTTTGGCGGCTCAGATGAATCCTGACTTATAAGCAGAGAGCCGGTCATTTTCAGGTGGATAATTAGCACTTCGCCGCTGGTTAGACTAAAGATGAGATATTTGCCCCGCCGAGCCAAGCCGGTGAGCCTTTGTCCTATGAGGCGGGAGCAGAATTCTTCAACTGAGGGCTGGCGGACTATCCCCTCCCAGAACAGGGTAACACCGGTGACCTGGCGCCTGACAATATGAGGCAGCAGTTCATTCTTTATCGTTTCTACTTCAGGCAGTTCAGGCATTTTAGGTTACTTATCTTAAAGAGGTTTCCTGCATTATCGTTGGACTTTGCCAGTTCCTAGACAGACTGGACACACCTCCAGTGAGACAATGGAGTTAGGATCTACGCCTTTACCTTCACAAAATGCACAATCTATAAGCTCTTTGCAACTTATATTCTTAGTAATCTTTCCTTTTCCCTTGCAGACCCTGCACATCTCTTCAGATATGATAGAGTCGGGGTCTTTACCAGTCCCTCCACAAAAAGCACAATCAAAAGTGCATTTTGGAGGTCTTCCTCCGCCTCGCTTTCTTGGAGCGGGCCTGCCGAAGTTAATATTTACATTTGTCATACTCTAATTGACCTCCTATATTTCATAGTATGTTTCTATTATATGTGACAATTTTCAAAAGTCAATTACGGGTTGTTATCAACCTCTTTACAAATTACTCCATTTCCCCCCAGTTGTTGCCGGTTTTGATGTCCACTTTTAATGGGAGGCTAAGCGCTAAAGCAGTGGACATTATTTGGGGAACAAGCTGGCGCATTAGTTCCAGTTCCGCCTCGGGCACCTCAAAGATAAGCTCATCATGCACCTGAAGCACCATCTTGCTTTTCAGTTGGCGCTGGTTCATCTCTCGGTATAGGTTAATCATAGCCACTTTTATAATATCGGCTGATGTCCCCTGCACCGGCATATTTATTGCCATACGTTCGGCAGCTTCTCTCACCTGTCGGTTGGAGGAGCCGATTTCGAGGATAGAGCGTCTCCTGCCCAGTAGTGTTTGAACATAGCCCCTTTCCCTTGCCTGCTCTTTGGTGGACTCAAGATATTGCTTTACCCCTGGGTATTTATCAAAGTAGTCAGCAATAAACCGGGCAGCCTCTTCCCGTGATAGCTCTGTTGCCTGCTCCAGCCCGTATTCACTCATACCATAGATGACGCCAAAATTAACCGTTTTAGCCAGGCGGCGCATATCGGGTGTTACCTGTGAGGCATCAACACTGAAGAGCTGGGCAGCGGTGGCAGAATGAATATCCTCGTCATTGTGAAAGGCACTTAAGAGACTTGGGTCCTGAGACAGGTGGGCCAGGGCACGAAGGTCAATCTGCGAGTAGTCTCCAGCCATAAGGAAGGAGCTGGGTGGGGCAATAAACGCCTGCCTGACCTCTTTGCCTAACTCACCGCGGACAGGGATATTTTGCAGGTTAGGCTCACTTGAGGAAAGCCGACCGGTAGCCGTCCTTGTCTGATTAAAGCTGGTATGCACCCTGCCTGTTTTGGAGTTTATTAAGCTGGGCAGGGCATCAATATAGGTTGACTTGAGCTTGGCTAACTGGCGGTACTCCAGAATAAATTCTATTACGGGGTGAACTCCGCGGAGTTCCTCCAGCACTGAGGCTCCGGTAGAATAGCCAGTTTTGGTTTTGCGGGCTGAAGGTAATTTTAACTCCTGGAAGAGGACAGAGCTTAGTTGCTGGGGCGAGTTTATGTTGAAGCGGTGACCGACACTGTTATATATCTCAGCCTCTAGCTCTAGTAGCTGCTCGCCGAGGCGGTGTGACATCTGTCTCAGCAGGTCTGTATCCAGGGCTACCCCATTCCTTTCCATATGTATAAGCACTGGCACCAGTGGCATCTCAACCTCAGAGAATAGCTGCCACAGCCCCTGCTGGTGAAGTTCTGCCTTTAGTAGCTCGGTTAGTTGCCCGGTAATATCGGCATCAGCGCAGGCGTAATCGGCAGCCCGGTTTACCTCTACCAGAGACATAGAAATCTGCTTGGCTCCTGAGCCAATAAGAGCGGTGATAGGTGTCATTTCAATGCCTAGCTTACTAAAGGCGAGGGCTTTTAGTCCTAATGATTTCTCACCAAGAAGGTAGGCAGCGACCATTGTATCAAAGGTCAGGTTGTTGACGGTTACCCCATATTCAGCCAGCACCGTCATATCATACTTGCCGTTGTGGGCGAGCTTGGCTAGGGTGGCATCTTCTAGGGAGGGCTTGAGCCGGTCAATGACCTGTTTGAGTGGTAATTGCTCTACCTCTCCCCAGCCGACATGACCCACTGGGATGTAATAAGCCTCGCCTGGAGCTGGCGATAAAGATATACCTACCATCTCAGCAGACATAGCGTTTAAGCTTGTCGTCTCTAGGTCAAAAGCGAAGGACTTAGCTGCTGATAGGCGGTTTAGGAGCTTATCAAGGGCTGGCGTGGTATTTACAATGTGATAATCTTCCTGAGGTGGCGGCTTAGTTTTAACCTGAGCGGTGGTTTCGGGGGCTACCTCTTCCACTTCAGGCAATTTAGGTAATAGGCTAAAAAACTCAAGTTCGCGGAAAAGCTCGGTTGCCTGATTACGGTCATAATGGCTAATCTGGCAGTCATCAAGGTTAAGGGTAACCGGTGTCTGGGTAACGATGGTAGCTAGCTCCTTACTCAGGCGGGCAATGGCTTCATTTTGTCGTAATAGAGCCTGGAGCTTGGGTGGAGTTACCTTGTCTATATTGATGTAGATTTGGTCTATAGTGCCAAATTGCTGAATGAGCTTGACGGCTGTTTTTTCGCCGATGCCAGGGACACCGGGGATATTATCTGAGGGGTCGCCCTTTAGTGCCTTAAAATCGGCAATATGCTCAGGTTTGATGCCATATTTCTGGCTTACAGCAGTTTCGTCATAGAGCATAGTATCGCCAAAGGCTCGCCTTGGGGTAAGCACCTTTACCCTGGGCGATACCAGTTGCATGGCATCGGCATCGCCGGTAACGATTATGGTATCAATGTCCTGCTGGCTGGCTTGCTGGCTGAGGGTGCCTAAGACATCGTCTGCCTCATAGCCATCGAGTTCAAAGATGGGGATATGAAAGGCATTAACTAATTGCCTTACCCGTCCCAATTGATTGACCAGCTCATCAGGAGTGGGGGGGCGCTGTGCCTTATACTGGTCAAACATTTGGTGCCTGAAGGTGGGAGCTTTTTTATCAAAGGCAATAGCATAGTGGGTAGGTTTCAGCTCGTTTATCGCCTTCAGCAGCATAAGAGCAAAACCATAAACGGCACTTATCACCTCACCCGTTTTACTCACCGTCAGTGGAGGTAGAGCATGAAAAGCGCGGTGGACTATAGCATTACCATCAAACAGCACCAGAAGCGGCTTTTCCATAGCCTTATTATAGCAGAGTGGCGGATAGAAAGTGACTTTATGCTGCATTTGACAAGTTTCCCCATATAATCTAAAATAAATCCTTGAAGATAGAAATACTGATGCATGAGATGAAGAATACGACTACTTTGCAACTTAGCGGTCGTACATTTGCCTTTCATGAGGAGTGATTATGTTAAAGTTTAGCGCTAATTTAACAATGCTGTTCAATGAGGTCGATTTTCTGGCCCGCTTTGAGCGGGCATCCAGGGCCGGTTTCAAGGGAGTGGAATACCTGTTCCCTTATGCATGGGAGAAGGAGGAGTTAGCAGAAAAGTTGAAGAAATATGGTCTCGAACAGGTATTGCACAATCTGCCAACTGGTAACTGGGCAGCCGGGGAGCGGGGCATTGCGTGCTTGCCTGGGCGTGAGGGAGAATTCCAGGAGGGTGTGGGATTAGCTATCGAATACGCCGAAACTCTAAGGTGTCCTCGCCTGAACTGCCTTGTTGGAATAACTCCTGAGGAGGTGCCACCAGGAAAGGTCCGCCAGACACTGGTGGATAACCTTCGTTTTGCCGCAACTGCCCTAGAAAAAGAGGGCATTCGCCTGCTAGTCGAGCCTCTAAATGACCAAGACATCCCCGGATTTTATCTGGTGCATACACGAGACGCGCTCCAGTTGCTTGAGGAAGTTAACCACACAAACCTCTGGCTTCAATATGACATCTATCACATGCAGATAATGGAGGGCAATCTAACGAAAACCATTCTGGACAATCTGGCTCATATAGCGCATATGCAGCTAGCGGATAATCCGGGACGACACGAGCCAGGAACTGGCGAAATTAACTATACTAGTCTGTTTCGCTTCATTGATGAGGCGGGATACGATGGTTGGATTGGTTGTGAATACAAGCCTGCTGGTGTGACAGAAGACGGCCTTAAATGGGTTAAATCTTATCTTAAAGAAGGAGGCGGATAATGGCAAAACTTGGATTTACTGGTTTGGGGATAATGGGCAAACCTATGGCTGGACACCTGCTGGATGCTGGCCACACAGTTCATGTTTATGACGTGGTCTCGGAAGCAGTTAGGGAAATGGCTTCCAAGGGTGCTGTGGCTTGCGGCAGTAATAAGGAAGTAGCCCAAAAATCCGATGTAATCTTCATCATGGTACCGGACACACCCGATGTGGAAGCTGTTCTGTTTGGCAAAGATGGCGTAACAGAGGGCGTCAGGTCAGGCTCTATAGTGGTAGATATGAGCTCTATCTCTCCGATTGCCACAAAAGAATTTGCCAAAAAACTTGATGCTATGGGAGTAAAGATGCTGGATGCCCCTGTTTCTGGTGGCCAGGTAGGTGCTGAGAATGCCACCCTTTCCATCATGGTGGGAGGTCAGCCTGAGGTATTTGAACAAATCAAGCCTTATTTCGAAATTATGGGTAAAAATATTGTTTATATCGGTGGCAACGGGGATGGTCAGACCTGCAAGGTGGCTAACCAGATTGTGGTTGGCTTAACCATTGAGGCGATTAGTGAGGCACTTTTATTTGCCTCTAAGGCGGGCGCTGACCCGGCAAAGGTGAGGGAAGCACTGCTTGGTGGGTTTGCTCAAAGTCGGATTTTAGACTTACATGGGGAACGAATGATTAAACGCAACTTTGCTCCTGGCTTTCGTATCCGACATCAGCAAAAGGACCTGAATCTAGCTCTGCAAGGAGCGCGCAGTCTGGGACTGAGCCTGCCTAATACTGCCACCACCCAAGAACTATATAACGCTTTAGCAGCAGAAGGTAACAGTAACCTAGACCATTCAGCCTTGGTACTGGTACTGGAAAAGATGGCTAATCACAAGGTCAGCGGATAGACAGCCTGCAAGTCCACGAAATCTTGAGCCATAAGCAATTGAAACGGTGACGACATTTGACTACATTGTGGTATTGTTTGCTAACCTCACTCTCTTGATACTGTATATACTATTATTACCTATGTAAGCAGTTAAAAGTTACTGAGTGGGGCTTTGTGGGGGGGGGGCAAGTAAGAGGTATTATTTTACGGTTGGGAGTCCTTCTGCCTTCCATTGATTAATCCCGCCTAAAATGTTGTAGACCTCCTTAAAATTGAGCTCTGCCATTATATCTAAAGCACTTCCGCTGCGACCTCCAACCTTGCAATAAATGAGGTAGGTTTTATTCTTATCTAAAGTGTTGAGCATATCCCGGAAAGCTTCAGAATAGAAGTCTATATTGGTGGCATTTTCTATATGCTCTCCGACAAACTCTTCCAGTGTTCGCACATCAATAATTATGAAATCCGGGTTATTCTGGTTGTTTTGTATTAAGGTAAACGCTTCTTGTGGAGTGATATCTTCAATAGTGGCAGTTTCATCACGAACGCAACCACCTGTCAAAGCAACTCCAATAACCAGTGATACCGAGAGCGCTAACACTATAAGGTCTTTCAGACTCATCAGCTTGCCTTCTTAAAGGTCAGTAAAGCTGCTGGTTTTGCCCCTGCTCTAGGTTACTTTTCTATCTTCTCAACCTCAATGGTGCATTCAGTTACCAGCGCAGCAAAAGCGCCCAGGGCAGCTAACACTGGAGCCACCAGAATCACTGCTACCGTTGCTGGTGCACCTATGGTCAGTGGAATCTCAAATACAGTTTTCTCCTTATGAATGATACGCACCCTTCTAATGTTGCCCTCACGGATAAGTTGCTTGACTTTCTCAACCAATTTGTCTCCGGATATGGTAAATTTCTCCTTCGTGGTCATCTATAACCTCCCTTTATTTACTAAGCGTCGCACTCTGTAGAGCTTTGAGGATGGTATCTGCTATATAGGCTATTTTCTTATCATTTCCTATTTTAATCCCTCCCGACTACCCTCTTGTCAATGGTAGTTTATTCAATTTGCTTCGTTATCGCTTGATGATTGTTTTGCCTGGAATATTTCCGTTCCTAAAGTGCTTATCCAGCCAACCGGAAATAACATTGTCCCGGCTATCAAAATATTTAACATAAGGCTTTATATCAAGAAGAGGTGTCCCATCTAACACATCTACCTCGGTAAAATACACCTTGTTTGCTTTTATATTTTTAATCTTTATAACCGAAAACCCAATATGGTTAGGGCGGTGGGGGCTTCTTATGGCAAATATTCCATGTTTATTCTGTTCAAGGAATGGTCTCCCTTCAATCTCTTCTCTACGTGACCTATGAAAATAATATATTATTATGGCGTGGCTAAATGTATCTAAATCTTTTAAGCCATTAACATATTCGTCCTTCAACTCAAGCCAAGCTTCCACCTTGTCCTTAAAAGTCCCCTGGATAGGAATATCCTTACTTTCTTTGTAGGGTGAATGAATTCTTCCAATGGGATGCATTATTATTTGATTCATAATTCTCCCCTGACTATACTCATTAAAGCAACCCCACCCATAAAAGTAAAGTATTGAGATTGTTTATCTACCTCACCCTCTAAGTCCCTCTGTTTAATAGTTGTTTTTCGTGATATACTGTAAAACATAGGAGAGGTTGATTTGAAGGGGAAGGACTTACTTTCAATATCTGACCTCAGCAGTAAAGATATTCGTTTGCTCATATCAGATGCTGTAGATATGAAAGCGGCGGGCTGGCTTTCCTCGCTTAGCGGGAAGACTTTAGCCCTTTTATTTGAGAAGCCCTCGTTGCGGACTCGGGTTAGCTTTGAGGTAGCTATGCGGCAGTTGGGAGGACAAACCATTTATCTATCTCCGGCTGAGGTTGGTCTGGGGAAGCGTGAGTCAGTTTCGGATGTAGCCCGGGTGCTCAGTCGTTATGTTGATGCTATTGTTGCCCGCACCTTTTCTCACCAAACTTTGGAGATTCTGGCTAGCTATTCCAGTGTGCCGGTAATAAATGCCCTGTCTGATTCGGAACACCCCTGCCAGGCTCTAGCCGACCTTTTTACCATTTATGAGAAAAAGGGGGAGATAGACGGCTTGACCTTAGCCTTTGTTGGTGATGGTAACAATGTGGCTCACAGTCTTCTGTTAGCTGCTTCGCTGGCGGGGATGAATTTCAGGATTGCTTCCCCGAGTGGTTACAGAGTTCAGGACGGGATACTGCATCTGGCTCAAGACTATGCTGTGGATAGTGGTGCCGAAATACTTTGCACTGAGGAGCCGCACTTGGCGGTTAGTGGGGCTGATGTAGTTTATACTGATGTATGGACGAGTATGGGGCAGGAGGCTGAGGCTGAGCAGAGGCGCCAGATATTTGCTAACTACCAGGTGAATAGTGAGCTCCTGTCTTTAGCCAGGGAAGATGCTATATTGATGCACCCCCTGCCAGCTCATCACGGTGAGGAGGTAGCTGAAGGCATTTTGGATAGCCCTGAGTCAGTAGTTTTTGACCAGGCTGAGAATAGGATGCACGTGCAAAAGGCACTGCTGGCGGAAATACTGGGTGGTCTGGAGATACCACTGGCTGGCTATCATTAGGAGGGTAGCATGCATGTATCAAGAGCGGTAATAAAGTGGGGCTGGTGTCCTATTTTAATAGCGGCGCTGGCGGTGGTTGGTTTTATATTTGAGTGGGAAATTTGGATTTTTGCCCCGGTTCTAGGTATTATCCTGGTCATTGGCTTGGTGGTGGCGGCGAGGGGTGCCAAAGAGAGGGAATTAAAGCTCTCATTCCTGCGGCTCTGGCACTTGGCAGGCTACTTTAACCGTAGATTTATGGGCAATTCGTCACTATCTATTTTTGTTATTATAGATAGTCTTTTTAATATTGATGACTCTAAATTATGGGATTGGGCACGGGCGTGTGATGTATCACAGCGCGTTTTCAATTCCTGGTGTAATAGCTTTATCAGCCGGGTGGAGAGCGATATTGGCAAAGGGAGGTTTGATGTCTCCCTGCCTATCTATTTAAATGAGTTGTGGCTGGTAAACAGTCATTATTATGAGTTTGTAGAGCAGTTCTATGAGTTGGCAGAGAAGTTTGAGATTCCTCAGGAAACTATAGACCATTATAACCGCTTTGTGATGGAATATAATGCCTTTGTTCAGGATTTCAGGGATAATATTAGCGAGCTGAAGAGGGTAGCTGAGACGGCGATTGAGCCCCCCAGCGTGA
>JABUBP010000076.1_pt1 | contig 19402 bp, 16 predicted proteins | sample 7240331 | NCBI WGS metagenome assembly JABUBP01 (sample SAMN07256347, study PRJNA390944) | subsurface metagenome | isolation source: Methane hydrate marine sediment | place: Pacific Ocean: Eastern North Pacific, ODP site 1244 | collected 2002 | reverse complement strand
AGAATGCTCAGCTGGACCTGCCCGGCGATCAGATCGGTCAGGGCCTGGGCCGCGCCGCGATAGGCGATCGGAACCAGATCGGTCCCTGCCATGCGATTGAACAACATGCCGGCAAGATGCGTGGAGCCGCCGTTTCCGGCGTGCGAAAAATTGAGCTGTCCCTTATGCGCCTTGCTGTAGACGATCAGTTCGGCGACGGTTCCTGCGGGAACACTCGGGTGCGCAACGATCACGTTGGGAAGCGCGCCGATCATGATGATCGGATCGAAGCTTGTGATCGGATCGTAAGCCAGCTTCTTGTAGAGGCTTACATTGATGACGAGCGGCCCGGACGTTCCCAGCATCAGCGTATGACCGTCGGCGGGCGCGTTGGACACGAATTCCGCTGCGATATTGCCTCCCGCGCCGGCGCGATTCTCGACGACAACGGGCTGACCGACGCGGGCCCGTAGGGCTTCTGCCAACGCGCGCCCGAGCGCGTCCGTCGGTCCGCCTGCCGTGAACGGAATGACCAGCTTGATGGGCCGGTCCGGATATTGCGCTTGTGCCGGTATCGCCGACATCGCAAGCAAGGCCATCGTCAAACAATGCACGACACGCAATGGCGCATTCGCAAACATGAAGCCTCCCCGGGTTCGCGCGCTCTTTGGTCCGGCGATTATTGAGTTCGGCGTTGATACCGTCCAATATCGAGTTTGACTGGATTAAGACCGATCTTGTATTGGAGGGCCGGACCATGGACGTTCGCAAGCTGCGCTACTTCACAGTGCTGGCGGAGGAAAAGCATTTCGGTCGCGCCGCCAGAAAGCTGTCGTTGTCGCAACCGCCGCTGAGCTACGCCATCAAGCAGCTCGAGTCCGAACTCGATGCCCGGTTGTTTACGCGAAGTACGCGCGCTGTCGATTTGACTCCGGCCGGTGTCGCCTTGAAAAGCGAGGCGCTCGCCCTGCTTCATCGGATCGAGGATATCAAACGGCAGGTGCGCTCGGTCGCCGCCGGTCAGGCGGGCGTGCTGCGCCTTGGCTTCGGCGGATCGATGCTGTTTCGCAGCCTGCCGGACATTCTTGCCGACTTCTCCGCGAAGCTGCCGCGAATAGACATCAAGCTCAGGGAAATGGGGTCGGTCGATCAGATCGAGGCGATACAGCGCGATGAGATCGATATCGGTTTCATCCACGGCAATGAGACATCAAGCGGTCTGGAGGCCTTTCGTTACCACGCAGAACCTTTCGTTGCCTGCTTGCCCATGACCCATCGTCTGGCGCGGGCCAGGCGGATCAAACTGTCCGAATTGCGCCACGACGATTTTGTCTCGTTCCAGCGTCGCGGGTCACCCGCCTACTACGACTCGATCGTTTCCATGTGCCTCGCCGCGGGCTTCGTTCCGAAAGTCCGGCATGAGGTTGCCGTCTGGCTCAGCGTCGTGTCGCTCGTGGCGAGCGGAACGGGCGTCGCACTGGTTCCGCGCTCGCTGCGCAATTCGCATCTGGCCGGAGCGGCTTTCATACCGACGGATCAGACGGGGATCCTGTCGGAGACACATTGCGTCTGGAAACGAAGCCGGCTCATCGATGCGGGCTTGTCGAATGCCATCAAACTGATCCGAGCGCGTGGATCTCGCCGGGCAAACGGAGAAAATGCTCGCGGCGCGTGACAGGGGCAGGCCGATCCATCAGCCGCGCCGGCACCGGCAGCGCCTTTGCGACGGTCAATTTGCCGACCGCCGGCGAGCCGTGGAGGAAATCCGCACCGTAGCTCCCGGGCCCGGCCCCCGTCGGCAAGATATCAGACGGCGACGCTGCGTAACCCGAACGAACGCGCCTCGTTCTGCAACACCGGCCGCACCGAATCGACCAGCCGGGCCGCCGCGGCATCCACCGACAGCCCGGCCGTGTCCACCACAGCCGCCGCGCGTGAATAGAGCGGCTCGCGGCTGACCAGAATGTTGCGCAGTTCCGCCATTGCCGAGCGGTCGTCGGCCATCGGGCGAAGATCACCTTGCTTGCGCACGCGCATCATGTGTTCTTCCGGATCTGCCTTGATCCAGATCGTGTAGAACGACGACAGGATCAGATCGAAGGTCAACGGCTCAGAGACGATGCCGCCGCCGGTCGCCAGCACCATCAATTCCTTGCGCGCCAGAAGCTGCTTCAGCGCGGCCTGCTCCATGCGCCTAAAACCTTCCTGGCCGTAGAGCGCGATAATCTCGGCGACCGAAAGCCCGTTCTGCGTCTCGATCTCCTTGTTGAGCTCGACAAAGCTCCAGCCGAGTTTTTTCGCCAGAATTCTTCCGAGCGTGGTCTTGCCGGCGCCGCGCAGGCCAATCAGCGCGATCCCTGCGAAGGCCGGTGCGCGATGCGTGCTGGCGCCATGGCCGGCGAGAATGTCCTTGGCCTGCGCGATCTGCGCCGGCGTTGCCTTGCGCAGGAGATCGCGCATGACAGCCCAGTCCGGCGCCGGCGCGCCGTCGGGAATCAGATCCTCGATATGCGCGCCCATCGCCTGCGACACCCGGCGCAGCAGCACGATCGACACATTGCCTTTGCCGCTTTCGAGCTGGGCGATGTAGCGCTCGGAAATACCCGATACTTTCGCCAGCACCTTGCGCGACATACCGCGCAGCGCCCGCGTATTGCGGACCCGCTGACCGAGTTGCTCCAGGAAATCGGTTTCGGGATCGGGTTTTTCGGCCATGTTTCGGCAACATAATGCCGGAAAGGGTTGACAGCAAGCGAGCCTGTGGATTTTATATGCATTATAATTCAAAACAGGTGGGGAGAAGCGTCATGGCACGCGTGGTCATCGGGAGCGCGGCATGAGCATTTACAATGCGGTGACCTGGCTGCTCGATCGCAACATCGATGAGGGCCGCGGCAACAAGCTCGCTTTCACCGATACCGTCTCCGACATCAGCTATGGCGAATTGCAGCGGCAGAGTCGCCGCGCCGCCAATCTGCTGCGTCGGCTCGGCGTGCGCCGCGAGGAGCGCGTGGCCATGATCATGCTCGACACGATCGATTTCCCGATCGTGTTCCTGGGCGCAATCCGTGCCGGCATCGTGCCGGTGCCACTCAACACGCTGCTGACATCGGATCAATATGCCTATGTGTTGGCGGACAGCCGCGCACGCGTGCTGTTCGTTTCCGAGGCACTCTATCCCGTCGTGAAGGATATCGTCGGCCGCATGCCGGATCTCGAACGCGTGGTGGTATCCGGCAAGAATGCGTTCGGCCACAAGCTGCTCTCCGAGGAACTGGCGAAGGAGAGCGATGTCTTCGCCACCGTGGAGACCCACGCCGAGGAGCCGGCCTTCTGGCTCTATTCCTCCGGCTCGACCGGCATGCCCAAGGGCGTGCGCCACGTGCACTCGAATTTGCAGGCGACGGCCGAAACCTATGCCAGCCAGGTGCTCGGCATCCGCGAGAACGACATCTGTCTTTCCGCCGCAAAGCTGTTCTTCGCCTACGGCCTCGGCAATGCGCTGACCTTCCCTATGTCGGTCGGCGCCACCACCGTGCTCAATGCCGAGCGGCCGACGCCGGCGCGCATGTTCGATTTGCTCAACACGTACAACCCCACCATCTTCTACGGCGCGCCGACGCTGTTCGCGGGCATGCTGAATGACGAGGCCTCGAAGGACGCGCGGGCAGGAACGCGCCTGCGCATCTGCACCTCGGCCGGCGAGGCGCTGCCGGAATCCGTCGGCCTTTCCTGGAAGAAGCGTTTCGGTGTCGACATCCTCGACGGCATCGGCTCGACCGAGCTGCTGCACATTTTCCTGTCGAACGCGCCCGATGACATCCGCTATGGCACGTCAGGCCGTCCCGTTCCCGGCTACAAGGTTCGCCTGGTCAGCGATGATGGCAACGACGTGCCTGACGGTGAAATCGGCGAGTTGCTGGTCGAGGCGCCGTCGGCCGGCGAAGGCTACTGGAACCAGCGAACCAAGAGCCGGCACACGTTTCAGGGCAACTGGACCCGCACCGGTGACAAATATGTCCGCGACGCCGACGGGCGCTACACCTTCTGCGGCCGCGCCGACGACATGTTCAAGGTATCGGGCATCTGGGTCTCGCCCTTCGAGGTCGAGAGCGCGCTGATCACGCACCCCGCGGTGCTGGAAGCCGCCGTCGTGCCCGAAGCCGATCCGGAAGGATTGCTGAAGCCGAAGGCATTTGTGGTGCTGCGCGACGGCAGCAAGACGGATCAGCTCTTCGAAACGCTGAAGGAGCACGTCAAGCAGAAGATCGGCCCGTGGAAGTATCCGCGCTGGATCGACGTGGTGGAGAGCTTGCCGAAGACAGCGACCGGAAAAATCCAGCGCTACAAGCTGCGCGAGGGCGCTTCGCAGTAAGCCGTCATGGCCGGGCTTGACCCGGCCATCCACGTCTTGTTTCACGGCGAGGAAAGACGTGGATGCCCGGCACGAGGCCGGCCATGACGAAGAGAAGAGCAAGAACATGACTCTCCCTCCCGCCGGCTTCCTGCGCATCGGCGCCTCCGATCTCGAATACGGCATGATCGGCCCCGCGCCCGATACAGCGCCGACCATCGTCTTGCTGCATGAGGGACTGGGCTGCGTCGGCCTGTGGGGCGAGTTTCCCGAGAAACTGCAAGCTGCGACCGGCTGCGGCGTCTTCGCGTACTCGCGCGCGGGGTACGGCGCCTCCACGCCGGTGAAGCTGCCGCGCCCGCTCGACTACATGCACTCGGAGGCTTGCGATGTTCTGCCACCGCTGCTCGATAAAATCGGATTCCGCGGGGGCCTATTGCTGGGCCATTCCGACGGGGCCTCGATCGCAGCGATCTATTCCGGCTCGCGCCAGGATCACCGCATCAAGGGCGTGGTGATGATGGCCCCGCATTTCATCGTCGAGGACATCTCGGTGAAATCCATTGCGGAAATCAGGACCGCCTACGAGACCACCGAACTGAAATCGAAGCTTTCGCGCTGGCACAAGGATGTGGACAACGCTTTTTATGGCTGGAACGGCGCCTGGCTCGACCCGAAATTCCGCGACTGGGATATTTCCGAGTACCTCGCCTATATCCGCGTGCCGGTTGCAATTGTGCAAGGCGAACGCGACCAGTACGGGACCTTGCGTCAGGTCGAGATTGCGAAAGAAGCGTGTTATTGTCCGGTCGATGTGACAGTCATCCCCAACGCAGGCCATTCGCCGCAGCGGGAAGCGCCAGAGGCTACGCTTGATGCGATCAGGGAGTTCGCAAGCGCGGTGTTGCGCAGTGGCGAAGGCTCGCACGGGCGCGCCGCCTGAAGCATTTTTCGCCGACGTATTTTTCGGAGGCGTGCGCCGATGAGCACGCAGCCGTCGTCCTCCACCGACCTGCCACTGCCGCAATGGGCTTACGTTCCCGGCGAGATGACCGAGGACGATGCCGATCACGACACGCTGTGGAAGGCGAAGCAGCTGGTACCCTCGCGCTTCGATTACGTGCCGGCGCGGCATCCTGCCCTGCGTTACGGCATGACGCTGAACGACCGCGGCTATTTCTGGGAATCGCAGGAGGTCCTGGAAGCGGTGTGGGCCGCTGCTCCCCAGGGCGGGCGCGAGCGCATCCTGCTGCGCGCCTGCATCCTGATCGCCAATGGAAACTTACGCCTGCGCATGCAGAAGCCGCACGCCTGCGCGAGGCTGTACGGCGAGGCGCTGGCCGAGCTCAACACGCTGTCGATGCGCAAGGCGGCGGTGGGGGACGGCTTTGCCGACGGCTTTCCGACCGCCGATCTGGCCACGCTCCTGAAGGCCAAAATGGCCAAAACGGAGCTCAGCAAGGCCGATTGGGTCGCCTTTTCCGCTATCGGCCGAACATGAAGCAAAGTGCATATTTTTGAATTTCAGACTAGACTCGCCTTAAAACATGCATTATTGTGCATGTAACGATTTCAACAAAGCTCAGGGGTGAGGCCCATGGCCGGCGAAGATCGCGTGCTCGCAGGCGGCGCGAAATACATCGATTTTCAGACCGATCCGTCGCGCTACAAGCACTGGAAGCTCGACGTGAACGGCGACGTCGCAACGCTGACCATGGACGTCGACGAGAATGGCGGCCTGTTCGAGGGCTACCAGCTGAAGCTCAATTCCTACGACCTCGGCGTCGACATCGAGCTTGCCGACGTCGTGCAGCGGCTGCGCTTCGAGCATCCCGAGGTGAAGGTCGTGGTGATGCGCTCTGGCAAGAACCGCGTGTTCTGCGCCGGCGCCAACATCCGCATGCTCGCGGGCTCCACCCACGCCCACAAGGTCAACTTCTGCAAGTTCACCAACGAGACCCGCAACGGCATCGAGGATTCCAGCGAAAATTCCGGCCAGCGCTTCATCACGGTGGTGAACGGCACTGCGGCCGGCGGCGGCTATGAGCTGGCGCTCGCCACCGATCACATCATCATGGCCGATGACGGCGCAGCCGCAGTGGCGCTGCCGGAAGTGCCGCTGCTGGCGGTGCTGCCGGGCACCGGCGGGCTGACGCGCGTCGTCGACAAGCGCAAGGTGCGCCGCGACCATGCCGATTTCTTCTGCACCATCGAGGAAGGCATCAAGGGCAAGCGTGCGGTAGCCTGGCGCCTGGTCGACGAGATCGCGCCGAACAGCAAGCTGGAAGCGAAGATCGCCGACCGCGCCAGGGAATTCGCCGGGAAGTCCTCGCGGAACGGCAACGGCAAGGGCATCGCGCTTGCGCCGTTGCAGCGGACCGTCGATGCGAATGGCCTGCGTTACGGCTTCGTCAGCGTCGACATCAACCGCGAGCAGCGTATCGCCACCATCACGATATCGGCGCCGGAAGCGGCGCCTCCGGCCGATATCGACGGCATGATCGCGCAAGGCGCCTCGTTCTGGCCGCTGCAGGTCGCGCGCGAGCTTGACGACGCGATCCTGCATCTGCGCATCAACGAGCTCGGCATCGCCATGCTGGTGTTCAAGTCGCATGGCGAGGCCGCCAATGTGCTGTCAGCCGATGCCTTCCTCGAAACCAACAAGTCGCACTGGCTGGTCAACGAGATCAGGCATTACTGGAAGCGCGTGCTCAAGCGCATCGACGTCACCTCGCGCACGCTGGTGACCCTGGTCGAGTCCGGCTCCTGCTTTGCCGGCACGCTCGCGGAACTCGTGTTCGCCGCCGACCGCTCCTACATGCTGATCGGCTCGCGCCAAGGCGACAACCGCCCGCCGCCACAGATCACGCTGTCGGCCATGAACTTCGGCGCCTATCCGATGAGCCACGGCCTGACGCGGCTGGAATCGCGCTTCCAGGCCGATCCCGCGGATCTCGATCGCGCCAAGGCCAGGATCGGCGAGGCGCTCGATGCGGAAGCGGCCGAAGAACTCGGCCTCGTCACCTTCGCGCTCGACGACATCGACTGGGACGACGAGGTGCGCGTGTTCTTCGAGGAGCGCGCCTCCTTCTCGCCCGATGGTCTCACCGGGATGGAAGCGAATTTGCGCTTCGTCGGGCCAGAGACCATGGAATCGAAAATCTTCTCCCGTCTCACCGCCTGGCAGAACTGGATCTTCCAGCGTCCCAACGCGGTCGGCGAGGAGGGCGCGTTGCGCCGCTACGGCACCGGCGTAAAGGCGCAGTACGACATGACACGGGTTTAGCGAAGGCATTGGCGAACGGAGACCTCCGCTCGCCCATCACCATCGCCAGTAATACGGAGCACCGCCATGAACCTCATGAACGTCGATTATTCGACCAAGATCCCCAACAACGTTGGTCTCACCGAGGACCGCCAGGTGCTCAAGGCGCTGGAGGGATGGCATCCCGGCTATCTCGACTGGTGGAACGACATGGGCCCCGAAGGCTTCCAGGAGTCGCTGGTTTACCTGCGCACCGCCGTCAGCGTCGATCCCAAGGGCTGGGCCAAGTTCGACTATGTCCGCATGCCCGAATATCGCTGGGGCGTTCTGCTTGCACCGCAGGACCCGGATCGCAAGGTGAATTTCGGCCAGCATCTCGGCGAGAAGGCCTGGCAGGAAGTGCCCGGCGAATACCGCGCCATGTTGCGCCGCCTGGTTGTGATCCAGGGCGACACCGAGCCTGCCTCCGTCGAGCAGCAGCGCCATCTCGGCAAGACCGCGCCCTCGCTCTACGACATGCGCAACCTGTTCCAGGTCAATGTCGAGGAAGGGCGGCATCTCTGGGCGATGGTGTACCTGTTGCAGAAATATTTCGGCCGCGACGGCCGCGAGGAAGCCGATGATTTGTTGCGCCGCCGCTCCGGCGACGCCGATAGCCCACGCATGCTCGGCGCCTTCAACGAGGCGACGCCGGACTGGCTGTCGTTCTTCATGTTCACCTACTTCACCGACCGCGACGGCAAGATGCAGCTGGAAAGCCTGGCGCAATCCGGCTTCGATCCGCTGTCGCGCACCTGCCGCTTCATGCTGACCGAAGAGGCCCACCACATGTTCGTCGGCGAGACCGGCGTCGGCCGCGTGCTGCAGCGGACTTGCGAGGCCATGAAGGCCGCCGGCATCGAAGACCCGAACCAGATCGAGAAGGTGCGCGCGCTCGGCGTGATTGATCTTCCGACCGTCCAGAAGAAGATGAACCTGCACTATTCGCTGTCGCTCGACCTGTTCGGATCCGAGGTCTCGACCAACGCCGCCAACTTTTACAATGCCGGCCTGAAGGGCCGCTTCATGGAAACCAAGATCGAGGACGATCATCGTCTGACCAACGACACCTATCCGGTGGCCAAGCTGATCGACGGCAGGATCACGATGGTGGACGAGCCGGCGCTGACCGCGCTCAACATGCGCCTGCGCGACGACTACACCGAGGACTGCGCCAAGGGCGTCGAACGCTGGAACAAGGTGATCGAGAAGACCGGCGTGAACTTCCGCCTCGAACTGCCACACACCGCCTTCCACCGCCAGATCGGCGAATTCAAGGGTATCGAGGCGACGCCGAAGGGCGTTATCGTCAACGGCGCGGAATGGAGCAGGCAGCGCGATAATTATCTGCCGTCGAAGTCCGACGGCGATTTCATCGAGTCGCTGATGACGCCCGTGAGCGAGCCCGGCAAATATGCGAGCTGGATTTCGCCGCCGCGGGTCGGTATCGACAACAAACCCGGCGACTTCGAATATGTGAAGATCGAGAACGCCTGAGAGCCCTTGAGCCAGAGCCCATGAACGCGCCGGTTGGAGAGTTGCTGAAGCAGCACCTGATCGATCCCGAGATATGCATTCGCTGCAATACCTGCGAAGAGACATGTCCGGTCGATGCGGTGACGCATGACGGCAACAATTACGTGGTCGATGCGTCGATCTGCAATCATTGCATGGATTGCATTTCGCCGTGCCCGACCGGCTCGATCGACAATTGGCGCGTGGTGGCGAAGGCCTACTCGCTCGAGGAACAATACTCCTGGAGCGAGTTGCCGCCGCAGCAGGAAGTAGCGTCCGCGGATGCCGGCGCCGTCGAGGCGCTGGAGAACGAGATCGACAGCCTGCTGGAAGAGGCGCGCAAGGGCCTCGGCGGCAAGCCGGTGGCGCCGCATTCCGCCTCAAAGCCGACGGTCAATCTCCACAGCCGCAGCAAGCCGCTGGTTGCGACGGTGACCGGCAATTTCCGGCTGACCCACGCCGATGCCGACGCCGACGTGCGTCACATCATCCTCGACTTCGGCGACCAGCCGTTTCCGGTGCTGGAAGGCCAGAGCATCGGCATCGTCGCGCCCGGCACGACCGCCGACGGCAAGCCGCATAATGTGCGGCTCTATTCGGTGGCAAGCTCCCGCGACGGCGAGAAGCCGAATGCGCACAATCTCTCGCTCACCGTCAAGCGCGAGCCCGATGGCGTCTGCTCCAACTATCTCTGCGACCTGCCGCGTGGCGCCAAAGTCGAGATCACCGGTCCGTTTGGCGCAACCTTCCTGCATCCGAACGATCCTGCCGCCAACATCATCATGATCTGCACCGGCACGGGCTCGGCGCCGTTCCGGGCCTTCACCGAGCGCCGCCGCCGCGCAATGCCCGATGCGCCGGGGCGTCTGCTGCTGTTCTTCGGCGCGCGCCGCCCGGAAGAGCTTCCCTATTTCGGTCCGTTGCAGAAGGTGCCGGAAAAACTGCTCGGCAAGTATTTCTGCTATTCGCGCGTGCCCGGCCAGCCCCGCACCTACGTGCAGGACCGCATCCGCACGGAGGCTTCGACCGTCGGCGCCCTGATGAAGGACCCGCGCACGCACGTCTATATCTGCGGGCTGAAGGGCATGGAGACCGGCGTCGACGAAGCCTTCGCCGACGTCTGCCGCGGCGCCGGCATCGACTGGGCGCCGCTGAAGAGCGCGATGCGCGAAGACGGCCGCTACCACGTCGAGACATATTGAGGCGGCGCCGCCCCGCGACTACCCCGCGACCGGCAGCCCCGCGTTGGCGTAGACCACGCCGCCATCCACCGCGATGGTGTTGCCGACGACATAATCACCCGCGCGCGAGGCGAGGTAGATCGCAACCCCCGCCATGTCCTCGTCGGTGCCGATGCGCCGCGCCGGGATACGCTTTGCAACTTCGTCGCCGTGATCCCGGGCGGCCTTGTTCATGTCGGAAGAGAAGGCGCCCGGTGCGATCGCGGTGACGACGATCGAGTCCTTGATCAGCTTGGTCGCCATGCGCCGTGTCAGATGGATCACCGCGGCCTTGCTCGCGGCGTAGGAGTAGGTCTCCTGCGGATTGACGAAGATGCCGTCGACGGAGGCGATGTTGATGACCTTGGCGGGCCGCTCATGCGATGCTGCCGCGCGCAGCGGTTTTGCCAGCGCCTTGGTCAGGAAGAACAGCGACTTGACGTTGAGGTCCATCACCTTGTCCCAGCCGCTCTCCGGGAATTCGTCGAAGTCGGCGCCCCAGGCGGCGCCGGCATTGTTGACGAGGATGTCGAGTTTTGGCTCGCGCTTGATGATCTCGGCGGCGAGTTTCTCGCAGCCTTCGACCGTGGAAATGTCGATGCCGAGCGCGATGCACTCGCCGTCATATTGCGCGGTCAGTTCTTTCGCGGTGGCTTCGCAGGGTCCGGCCTTGCGCGCGGTGATGTAGACTCGTGCGGCGCCCTGGGCGAGAAAGCCAGCCGCGATCATCTTGCCGATGCCGCGCGATCCGCCGGTCACCAGTGCGACGCGGCCTTTCAGCGAAAACAGATCCTTGAACATGACTTCCTCCGATTGCTTTGACTGAGGTTTTGAGCGGAGGGAGGGGATGAGTCAAGGAAGGTAACGGTAATCACGCCGCATCAATCCGCCGGAAGCCGTTCCACACCGCGGTCGCCGCGCCCGAAGTGAGCACCGGCAGGATGCGTTCGTCCTGATATTTGCCGTTGAGCGAGACGCGCTGAAGCGCCGTCATGTGCTCCGCGCTCTCCGGGAAGATCATGCCGGGCCGCGTCGTGACCGCCGTCTTGAAGCCCGCCGCACCGGCGAGCGCGAACTCGCGCGGGCCGGCGGCGTTGCGGTCGCCATAGGGATAGGCCAGATGCTGCACCGGCCGGCCGAGCGCCGCTTCGAGGCGTTCGCGGCTGGCGCGCAGCTCGTTCAGCGCCACCGCTTCGCTCTGCTTGGCGAGGTTGGAATGCGTGATGGTGTGCGCGCCGATCGTCACCAGGGGATCGGCGGCAAAACCCTTCAGCTCGTCCCAGGACATGCAGAGCTCGCGGCAGATCGCGTTCTCGTCGACGCCGTAGCGTGCGCAGAGGCTGCTTACCTCGCGCAGCACGTCGTGCTCGCCCGGCAGCGCGCGCAGCCAATCGTGCAGCACGTCGAAGGCGGCCTGCTTCTCCGCGATCGATCGTGCTTCCAGCCGCGTCATGCGGCCGCCGATCTCGACCTCGATCTGCGTTGCGTTGGCGACCACGCGCTCCAGCGCGAGCCACCACAAATGCCCGGTGCCGTCGGCGAAGTCGGTCACGGCATACACCGTGCACGGGGCGTCGAAGGCGCGGAACACCGGCAGCGCATGGTCGCGGTTGTCGCGATAGCCGTCGTCGAGCGTGAAGACCGCGAAGCGGCGCGCAAAATCTCCGGAGGAAAGCCGCCGATAGGCCTCGTCCATGGTGACGAGGTCGATGTCGTGTTCGCGCAGATGCGACAGTGTCGCGCGCAGGAAGGCCGGCTCGATCTCGAGATGGTGATTGGGCTGGAATTCCCCGCCATCGCGCGGGCGGACGTGATGCAGCATGAAAATGGCGCCGACGCCGGCAAAAATCGGCCGCATCAGATAGTGGGCGCCGGAATAATACAGCGCTTCCAGGCCGGCGCGGATTACGGTGCTGCGGAGGCGCTTCATCGGGGGCTGGCTGACCGGGTTGAAATCCGGTCGACGTTAGCCGGGGATGGTTGAATAAACCCTTAGTCGGGCTGCAAAACCGGCCCCTGCGGGAGCCGTTATTTGGGGTTTGACAGCTCCGCAACGGTTTGTTTTCTCTCGGCTCTCGGCAGGCGCGGGAACTCGGATGCACGGACCTTTCAGGTGGAGCAGCAAATGGTGGCCAGGAGCGATTTTGCTGGTCATCTTTTGGGCTTTCGCCGCCTGGACCAGCACCGAGCCGGTCGAAGGCGAAATTGCGGCGCGGTCGAATGCCGCAGTCAAGGACGTCGTGCTGGACAAGAAGCGCGTCACGGTTGCGGGCCGCGACGTTACCTTCTCGGCCGAGGCGTTCTCGCCGGAGGGCCGCCGCGGCGCGCTTTCCGCCGTCGAGACCGCGCCGGGCGTCCGTCTCGTCAATGACGAGACGCGCCTCGTTCCCGAAGCAAAGCCGTTTGTCTGGTCCGCCGAGCGCGACGTGGTCCGGGTGACGCTGGGTGGCAGCGCGCCGCTGCCGCAGGTCAAGGGCAGGCTGGTCGAGGCCGCCAAGGCGGGTCTCGGCAATATCGAGGTCGCAGACCAGATGACGCTTTCACGCGGCGCGCCGCCCGGCTTCGATGCGGCCGCGCTGCTGCTGCTCGACCAGATCGGCAAGCTGAAGGACGGCAAGATCACGCTGTCCGACGACAAGGTCTCGCTGTCGGGCATGGCGCGCGAGCTCGGCGGGCGCGAAGCGATCGCGGCCGCGCTGAAGAATCTTCCCGGGGGCTTTTCGGTCGCCGTCAACGATATCAAGGCGCCGCCCTACGTCTTCCAGGCCTACAAGGATCCGGTCGCCTCCACGGTGACGCTCACCGGCAACGTGCCCGGCGGCAATGTGCATGCCGACCTGGTGGCGGCGGCAGGCCGCAAATTCTTCAGCGAGAAGGTGGTCGATAACCTCAAGGATAGCGTCGGCGCGCCCGCCAGTTTCGCCGCGGTCGTGGTGCCGGCTCTGGGCGCGCTGTCGCGGCTGTCCACCGGCACGCTTGTCGTGACGGACCGCGAGGTAAAGCTCTCGGGCGATGCGCTCTACGACGCCGCGGCTGCGCAAATCCGCGCCGGGCTCGGCGCCAGCCTGCCGCCGAACTGGCAATACAAGGCCGAGATCACGGTGAAGCCGCCGGCAGCGCCGGTCGACAACACGGTCTGCCAGCAATTATTCGCTGACCTCCTGGCGAAAGCGCGCATCCGCTTCGAATCCGGCAAGGCTGATCTGTCGCCGGATTCGCTAGGTCTGCTGGACCGCCTGACCGAGACCGCGTTGCGCTGTCCCACCGCCAATATCGAGATCGCCGGCCATACCGACGCCGACGGGGATGCGACCCAGAACCAGACGCTGTCCGAAAAGCGCGCCCAGGCCGTGGCCGATTATCTGGTCCGCGGCGGCCTGCCGGCCAACCGCTTCACCGCGGCCGGGTATGGCAGCGCCCAGCCGATCGCCGGCAACGATACCGACGAGGGCAAGGCGCAGAACCGCCGCATCGACTTCGTGGTGAAATGATCATGATCCATGTCGCGCAATTCTTCTGGGGCTGGCTGCTGGCATCGTTGCTGGTGGGGTTTGCCATGGGCTGGATCTCCGTGGTCCAGCGCGGCGAGGGCGTCACCGGCGCGCCGGGCCGGGCGCTGTGGGCGCTGGTCGGCGTGCTGCTGGCGCTTTCGATCGGGCGCATCGTCCCTGGCCGATTCGGCTATTGGCTCGACCTCGGCCTCACCATGTTCGGCCTCTATCTTGTTGGTTGCGTCATCGGGTCCTGGTTGCGGGCGCGGGTGGTCGCGCGCAGCACGCCGCCGGCCTGAAGCTGATGGGTCCGGCAAGAGACCTTTGGGGGACCTTCGGGCTGCGTGGGGCGTTAACCCGCCGTCAAGCCCTTTACGGATTTCGCCCTGACAGGCCAGAATGGATGCAAATCTGTGCTTCCGCTGTCATGGATAGCCCCTAATATGTTGATGAATCGCGTCTTATTCTCCGTCTGGTGAATTCCGTTTTGTCCCAAAACGCGCTACCAGAACTCCGAGGGAGCAAGCGCGGGCGAGGGCGGCGGCAAGGTTCGCTGGCGGCCACCGTCGTCGTGTCGATATTCGAGGTCTAGATGCTGGAAGCCATCCGCAGGGCAATCGCGTTCCTGCGCCACAAGCAAATCCTGCACAAGCTGGGTGTGGTGATCAGCATCGCCGTTATCGGTACTGCTTGCTATGTGCTCTATCACATGCTTCGCGGCATCGACGTTGCCGAAGTGATCGACGCCATCAAGGGCACCGAGCCGACCCAGATCGCACTCGCCGCGCTGTTTGTGGCGGCCGGCTATTTCACGCTCACCTTCTACGACTGGTTTGCCACGCGCGCGATCGGCCGCGCCGATGTGCCCTATCGCGTCAACGCGATGGCCGGCTTCACCTCCTACTCGATCGGCCACAATGTCGGCGCCAGCGTCTTCACCGGCGGCGCAGTGCGCTACCGCATCTACTCGGCCTGGGGCCTCAACGCGATCGACGTCGCCAAGGTCTGCTTCCTTGCCGGCCTCACCTTCTGGCTCGGCAATGCCGCGGTGCTAGGCCTGGGCATCGCCTGGCATCCCGAGGCGGCGTCCAACATCGACAAGCTTCCGGTCTGGCTGAACCGCACCGCCGCCTTCATCACCCTGGCCGGCCTTATGGGCTATGTGGTCTGGGTCTGGATCAAGCCGCGCGTGGTGGGCCGCGGCCCCTGGACGGTGACGTTGCCGGGCGGCTCGCTGACGCTGCTGCAGATCGGCATCGGCATCGTCGATCTCGGCTTCTGTGCGCTGGCGATGTATGTGCTGACGCCGGACGAGCCCAATGTCGGCTTTGTCACGGTCGCCGTGATCTTCGTCTCGGCGACCTTGCTGGGCTTCGCCAGCCATTCCCCCGGCGGGCTCGGGGTGTTCGATGCCGCCATGCTGGTCGGACTCTGGCAGATGGACCGCGAGGAACTGCTCGCCGGCATGCTGCTGTTCCGCATGCTGTATTACATTGCGCCCTTCGTGCTTTCTGTAATCTTGCTGACGCTTCGCGAGGCTATCATTGGGGCGCGGTCGAAACGGCTGCAACGGCTCGCCGCCATGGCGGAGTCGCAGACACGGGTCGAACCGAGGCGCGAGGCCGTCTATGTCCGCGAGCGCGGGGACGGCGGCGCCTGAAGTCCTGGCATCATCCCCGAAGATCATGCCAAAACAGAAGGGCGACTCGAATGAATCGGCGATGGCGATAGACGAGACACCCACTTCCTCCTTCTTCGCGCCCTGGCCGGACCGGCTCCGCCATTCGGCCATCATCCTGCTTGCCGCCGGCCTTGGGCTGACCGTGCTGGTAACGCTCGGACAATTGCCGCTGCTCGAAGCAGCCGCGGTGTTTGCCCTGGTGGCCGCGGCAGCGCTGGTGCCCTGGCGGCTGCACGATGCGGAAGCCTCGCGCGACGATGTCCGCACCGAGGACCCGGTCGAGGCCGCCGCCGTCAATGCCATCGTCGCGGGGATGCCCGATCCGGCCGTGCTGCTCGATCGCGCCGGGCGCGTCATTCACCTCAACGCCGCCGCCGCGCAGCTTGCGCCGGCGCTGCGCAAGAATGAGCTCGCGCAATTCGCGCTGCGCTCGCCCGAGATCATCAGCGCCTTGCGCGAGGCCATCGCCACCACCCAGCCGCGCCGCGCCACCTATCTCGACCAGGTGCCGGTCGATCGCTGGATGGAACTCGTCATCACGCCCGTGCCGGTGCCGACACGGTTCGGCGGCGCCGAAAAATGCATGCTGATGACCTTCCACGATCTGACGCCGCTGCGCCGGGTCGAGGAGATGCGCGCGGACTTCGTCGCCAATGCCAGCCATGAACTGCGGACGCCGCTCGCCGCGCTCTCAGGCTTCATCGACACGCTGCAGGGCCCCGCCAAGGAGGATCCCAAGGCGCGCGAGCGATTTCTCGGCATCATGCAGACGCAGGCCAAGCGCATGGCGCGCCTGATCGACGATCTGTTGTCGCTGTCCCGCGTCGAACTGTCGGCGCATGTCCGCCCCGACACGCTGGTCGATCTCGTGCCCATCATCAGACAGGTCGTCGACGGCATCGAGCCGCTGGCGCGCGAGCGGCAGGTCGAGATCGAGGTCGATATGCCGGACCAGCCCGTCACCATCGCGGGCGACCGCGAGGAATTGCTGCGGCTGTTCGAGAACCTGATCGAGAACGCGCTGAAATACGGCGCCTCCGGCGGGCGGGTGATCGTCTCGCTGACCACGGTCGCCGCGGTCAAGGCTGGCCCCGGCGAAGCCGCGCCGGAATACCGCGTCACGGTGCGCGATTTCGGTCCCGGCATCGCGCCGGAGCATCTGCCGCGCCTCACCGAGCGCTTTTACCGGGTCGATGTTGGCGACAGCCGCGCGCAAGGTGGAACCGGGCTTGGACTATCGCTGGTCAAGCACATCATGGCCCGGCATCGCGGTCGCCTGCTGATCGAGAGCGTGCCTAAAAACGGGGCGACCTTTACCGCCTGTTTTCCCCAGGTGAGGCCGCCGACCACGACATAAATTCGAGCGATTTCAATCGCTTGATTATGTCATCCAGCTGTCATCTGATCGTCGTAAAAGCTCTATCGTCCGCTCCTAGAGGGACGGCGGGGAGCGCACTCGGGCGCATCGGCGCTTCGCTTCCCAGATGGAGACCACCCCATGAATTTCATCAAGACCATCGTCGCGGCCGGCCTGGTGGCGGCGTCGACGTCGGCTTTCGCTGCAGACATCACCGGTGCTGGCGCGACCTTCCCGTTCCCGATTTATTCGAAGTGGGCTGACGCCTACAAAAAGGAGACTGGCAACGGCCTGAACTACCAGTCGATCGGCTCCGGCGCCGGCATCAAGCAGATCCAGGCCAAGACCGTAACCTTCGGCGCCACCGATGCGCCTCTCAAGTTCGAGCAGCTCGAAAAGGACGGTCTCGTGCAGTGGCCGATGGTGATGGGCGCGATCGTTCCGGTCGTGAACCTCGAAGGCATCAAGCCGGGTGAACTCGTGCTGTCGGGCGAAGTGCTCGGCGACATCTATCTCGGCAAGATCAAGAAGTGGGACGATGCCGCGATCGCCAAGCTCAATCCGAAGCTGAAGCTGCCGACGGATGCGATCACCGTGGTTCGCCGCTCCGACGGTTCGGGCACCACCTTCAACTTCACCGACTATCTCTCCAAGGCCAATGCCGAGTGGAAGTCCAAGGTCGGTTCCGGCACCGCGGTCGAATGGCCGGTCGGCGTCGGCGCCAAGGGCAATGAAGGCGTTGCCGGCAACATCAGCCAGACCAAGAATGCTATCGGCTATGTCGAATATGCCTACGCCAAGCAGAACAAGCTCACCTATACCGGCCTGATCAACAAGGCGGGCAAGACGGTGCAGCCGACCATCGAAGCCTTCCAGGCGGCCGCGTCCAACGCCGACTGGGCCAAGGCTCCCGGCTACTACGTGATCCTCACCGACCAGCCGGGCGACACCTCCTGGCCCATCACGGCGGCGACCTTCATCCTGATGCACAAGGATGCCACCGACAAGAAGGCCTCGCAGGAAGCCATCAAGTTCTTCAAATACGCCTTCGAGAAGGGCGGCAAGATGGCTGAAGAGCTCGACTACATCCCGATGCCCGACGCGGTCGTGAAGCAGATCGAGAAGACCTGGTCGGCCGAGATCAAGAGCTGAGCCTGAATTGACGCTTGCGCCAGGCAGTCAGCGCGCAAGCCCGACAAGCGAGACCCGGAGTCTGCCTTTGACTCCGGGTCAGCGCCGCAAAGGCGCCAACTCAAAACAGTTCGGCGAACAATTCGTCGGTAAGGCCCGCTGCCGGGACGTGGTGGTCGGGTCGCGTTGACAGATCACAGGGGACAGGCGTGGCAGACATGGCAGTTCAGGGCGAGGTGATGGATGCCGCAGGTCCCTATGACCGCGCCAAGGCCCTCAGCGCATTCAAGCTCGGCGACATCACCTTCTATTGGATCACGCGCATCAGCGCGATTTCGGTCCTGCTCATCCTCGGTGGCATCATCATTTCCCTGATCATCGGCGCCTGGCCGGCGATGAAGGAATACGGCTTCTCCTTCCTGTTTACGCAGCGCTGGGCGCCGTCGGCCGATCCGCCGGTGCTGGGCGCGCTCGGCCCGATCTACGGCACGCTGATCACCTCCTTCATCGCCATGCTGATCGCCATTCCCGTCGGCATCGGCATCGCGATCTTCCTCACCGAGCTCTGCCCGCAATGGGCGCGCCGCCCGATTGGCATCGCAGTGGAACTGCTCGCCGGCATCCCCTCGATCATCTACGGCATGTGGGGCTTCTTCGTGCTCGGCCCCTTCCTCGCCAACACCTTCCAGCCCTTCATGATCCGCATCTTCGAGGGTGTGCCTGTCCTCGGCGACATCTTCGGCGGGCCGCCGTCCTATCTCAGCCTGTTCAACGCGGCGCTGATCCTCGCTATCATGGTGTTGCCGTTCATCACCGCGATCTCGGTCGACGTCTTCAAGACCGTACCGCCGGTGCTGAAAGAGGCCGCCTACGGCGTCGGCTGCACCACCTGGGAAGTAGTCCGCAGCGTGGTGATCCCCTACACCCGCGTCGGCGTCATCGGCGGCGTCATGCTGGCGCTCGGCCGCGCGCTCGGCGAGACCATGGCGGTCACCTTCATCATCGGCAATTCGTTCAAGATCCAGTCGTCGATCTTCTCGCCGGGCACCACCATCTCGGCCGCGATCGCCTCCGAATTTGCCGAGAGCGACGGCCTGCACCAATCCGGCCTGATCCTGCTTGGCCTCCTGCTGTTCGTGTTGACCTTCATCGTGCTTGCCTGCGCCCGTCTGATGCTCATGAGGCTGGAACAGAAGGCGGGGAACTAGCCATGAACCCGATCTACGCAAAACGTCGCCGCAACGACATCATGATCCGCCTGCTCTGCCTCGGCGCCGCCATGTTCGGCGTCACTTGGCTCGGCCTGATCCTGTTCACCCTATTCTACAATGGCTTGGCCGGCCTAAATTTGCAGGTCTTTACCGAAAACA
>JABUBP010000075.1_pt1 | contig 19404 bp, 17 predicted proteins | sample 7240331 | NCBI WGS metagenome assembly JABUBP01 (sample SAMN07256347, study PRJNA390944) | subsurface metagenome | isolation source: Methane hydrate marine sediment | place: Pacific Ocean: Eastern North Pacific, ODP site 1244 | collected 2002 | reverse complement strand
GATCAAAATCTTCAAGATTTTGATCCCTATCATTGCCGTGGCAGCCTTAGTGGTATTTATGACTGGAGCAGGGAGACGGAGAAGGGCAAAAGCAGCATTCGTGGCCGCGGTCGGCCACATGGCAGAAGCCTGGAACACGGGCAACGTGGACGCGTTGGACGAAGTATACGCTCCCGACTTTGTCACCCACTACACAGCTCCCAATCCAGATATTGAAGGCCTCGAGGCCTACAAAAAACACGTTAGAGACACCCTCAGCAGGTTCCCCGACGTTCAACTCACGATGCACGAATATATCCTCGATGGGAACATGGGTGCTACAACGTGGACTTGGCGAGGCACACAAAAAGATACTGGCAAGCAGGTAACAATGACAGGATGCGTCGTAAGTCGTATCGGGGCTGACGGCAAAATCGCCGAAGAGTGGGAATGGGCCGATTGGCTAGGCATGTTTCAACAGCTCGGCTTTAAGTTGGTCCCTCCGAAGTAGCATGCCGGGAAGTAACCTCTATAGCCTACCTTTCCGTTGAGGTAGGTTAGGAATGGTAAAAGCTGGTTGCTGCTATATCGCCTAACACGGGGTTGCCGAGTTCGCTGGGCTTCGTCCAAATCACCTGCTTTCGGCCGGCGACGTTGGCAACCTTGGAACGGTTAAGTGAGACGCTGACATCCAGCAATACCAGTGGACTCAGACATACGCTGAGTCACATACCATACAAAAAAGTGAAATATGCGTAAAAAATAATAGTTCTTGAAATATACTCTTGAAAAAACTCCAATGATTCTATACTAATTTTTTAATCATAGGTTTGATTATCGTAATAATTAGGAGTAGTCTATTTCTGGTTTTTTTCCAGCCGAGAAAAAATTCTTAATCTAATACTTATTTCACAAACCCTCCCGCTCCAAACAAAAAACTCTTGCAAAAGAAAAATATTTATGGTAAACTTACAGGCAACAAATATTAAAGAGAAAGGATTTTAATGCTTTCCATTGGATTGAGCAGTGCAGTTTTAGGAATTGAGGCTTATCTTGTAAAGGTGGAAGTAGATATCTCTTCCGGACTTCCCCATTTCTCTACGGTCGGTCTTCCCGATACGGCAATCAAGGAGAGTAAGAACAGAGTCCTGGCGGCGATTAAGAATTCTGGATACGAATTTTCTATGAAGAGGGTTACGGTCAATTTGGCTCCAGCGGCAGTAAAGAAGGAGGGTGCTGCTTTTGATTTGTCCATTGCCTTAGGGATTTTAGCTGCTAATGGTCAGTTATCTCAGGATAGGCTCGAGAGGTATATAGTTCTGGGAGAACTATCGTTGGATGGGAGTGTGCGTAAAGTCAAAGGTACCTTGCCCATTGCCCTGGCGGCAAGAGAGGCTGATGTAGATGGTCTAATTATTCCTGAAGGGAATAGAAAAGAAGCCTCAGTGGTGAAAGGTTTAAATGTTTTCCCGGTTAGAAATTTGAAAGAGACAGTAGATTTTTTGAATGGAAAAGATGAGCTTTCTTCCTTTTCTATAGATTTGGAAGAGGAATTTGAAGATAGGCGTAATTATGAGACAGATTTTGCTGACGTTAAAGGTCAGGAATATGCCAAGCGAGCCCTGGAAGTTGCTGCCAGTGGGGGACATAACATACTTCTCATTGGCCCGCCTGGGTCTGGAAAGACCATGCTGGCTAAGAGGTTGCCATCCATTTTGCCTACAATAACCTTAGATGAGGCATTGGAGACCACAAAAATTCACAGTGTCATTGGTCTAATCTCTTCAAGGTCGGCAATTGTAGGTACCAGGCCTTTTCGTTCTCCACACCATACCATCTCTGATGTGGCATTGATAGGAGGCGGTTCTTTTCCCAGGCCTGGCGAGGTTAGCTTAGCCCATAACGGGGTCCTCTTTCTGGATGAGTTTCCTGAATTTCACCGCAATGTTTTGGAAGTTTTGCGTCAACCCATTGAGGATGGTGTGGTGACTATTGTCCGTGTAAGCACAGCTTTAACTTATCCTGCCAAGTTTATGCTGGCTGCAGCTATGAATCCCTGTCCTTGCGGGTTTTACGGCGATTCACAGAGAGAATGCACTTGCACTCCTTTTCAAATCCAGAAATATCGAGCTAAAATCTCAGGACCGCTCCTTGACCGAATCGATATGCATATTGAAGTGCCACCAGTTAAATACCAGGAGTTAACAGTAGATACGGATGGGGAATCTTCATTGACAATTCGTACCCGAGTTCAGAGGGCAAGAGATATACAGAAGGAAAGATTTAAAAAATTTAAATCGGTCTATTGTAATGCTCATATGGAGGCTAAATATATAAGGAAGTATTGTATTCTGGAAAAAGAAGCGGAGAAGTTATTGAAAGATGCAATTGAGCGTTTGGGACTTTCAGCCCGGGCATATGACCGCATTCTTAAAGTCTCCCGGACAATTGCAGATTTAGAAGCAAAGGAGGAGATTAGTTCCCACCACATTGCCGAGGCTATCCAGTATAGAAGTCTGGATAGGAATTTATGGATGTAATTTTGGGTGTGTAAATCCATAAAGTTATGGAAAGGAGAAAAAATGAAAAGGGGAATTCTTATTTTTCTGTTGTGTGGTCTATTAACTTTCAGTATCTTTTTTGCCCAAGCTCAGGAAGAAGATGTGGAAGCTTTGCCTCCTGAACCTTTAGGAGTAGAGATTCCTGCGTTTGAAGCTGAAGTGGAAGTGGAAGAAGAGGAAGCTTTGCCTTCGGAACCTTTTGAAGAAGAGATTATTTTTGAGGCGGAAGAAGAACCCGTCGAGCCGAGCGAAGTCCCCACTGAGGAGGCTGCAGTTGAGGAGCCTCGAGAAAAGGTGGAGGAGGCTGTAACTGAGAGAAGAGTTCTTCCCCAAGAAGATATTCCTGAAGGAATAGAACTTGTGCTTAAAGCTTACGAGGTAGAGAGGGGGGATTGTCTTCACGAAATCGCTAACCGGTATTACGAAGATCCTTCTTTGTGGAGAGAGATATGGGCGTATAATAAATATATAAAGGATCCCCATTGGATTTTTCCTGGTGATGACCTGGTAATTCCCACGTATCAAAAAGCGGAAATATCGGAAGAGATGCCCCAGGGGGAGCTGGTAGTAAAATTAGAAGAGGTTAAGCCAGGATTCGAATATGAAAGAGATATCTTTATTGCTCCCTTAGATTTTGAATTTGATGGATATATTGCCGGAGTAAAAGAGAAGAAATTCATGACAGCATACGGAGATGTAGTATTCATCGATCTGGGGAAAAATCAGCAAGTTAAGCCAAAGACAAGGTTTATAATCTATCGAGAAGGGGAAGAGGTTATCCATCCCATAACCGGCGAAGTTCTGGGAATAATCATTGAGAAGATTGGTGTATTGGAAGTTACATCAGACATTCAAGAAGATAGTTCAACCGCAGTTATAAGAGATAGCCGGAAACCGATAGAGATAGGTGACCCTATTAAATTGCAAAAGAAAAGAGAAGAGTAAGAAACTAAAGAGTGATAAAGCAGAATAAAAATAGGCAGGAAAAATTTACTCATACTGCTTCATGTCCACGTCATGGTCTCTTGTTATCATGAAATTCTATGTTAGTGCCCGCCGAATTCTTTCATTCATTCCATGTTTTCACTCTCTTTTGCATAAACAGACAATTGGTAGTGTAGAGTTTTATGCCCGCAATTTGAAATTTGAAATTGGTGATGTAGGACTTTGTCCCCGCAGAAATTACGCCCATAGGGCTACACTACACTCTTTTGAGGGGATTGCTTGACATATGACTGGGATTTTGTATATAATATTATGCTTTGTGCCAAAAAACTTTATTTTCGTAGAGGAAAGAAATGGCAGATAAAATTGAACATTGGCTGACTCTAAATATGATTCCTGGTATAGGGGCGACGAGATGCCAGAAGCTGTTAGAACACTTCGGGTCTCCTCAAGCTATACTTGAGGCAGATTTGAACGAACTTCAACACGTTGCCGGTATTGGGGAGTACACGGCCAGGCAAATTGTCAGCTCCAGAGATAAATTAGATATAGAAAAAGAGATATCCAGAATTAAAAAACAAAAAGTTTCTGTAGTAACATTTTCTGACGATAACTATCCGGCAAACTTAAAATCTATTTTCGATCCACCCATTGTGCTGTATGTAAAAGGGAAATTGTTGCCAGAAGATAGAATTGCCATTGCCATGGTAGGAACCAGGCGACCAACTACTTATGGAAAAATGGTGGCAGAAAAACTGAGTAAAGAATTGGCTGAAAGAGAAATAAGTATAGTTAGCGGCTTGGCCCGGGGAATCGATACCTCTGCCCATAAAGGGGCTCTATCTTGTGGGGGAAGAACTATTGCTGTTTTGGGATGTGGCATCGATATCTGTTACCCTCCGGAGAATAGGGCTCTTTTTGATGAGATTGGTGAACGGGGGGTTGTAGTTTCCGAATTTCCTATGGGCACACGGCCGGAAAAAATGAATTTTCCTATGCGAAATAGAATTATAAGCGGCCTCAGTTTAGGGGTGGTGATCGTCGAGGCCGGTTTCAGAAGCGGTGCTTTAATCACTGCTGGGTGTGCCCTGGAACAGGGCAGGGAAGTTTTTGCTGTTCCGGGAAATATCTTCAATTTAGGAACTAAAGGCAGTCATTCATTAATAAAACAGGGTGCGAAACTGGTAGAGGAATGTGAGGATATTATTGAAGAGATACGTTGTTTAAGAGATGTTCTACCTGTATCTCCGGCTATAAAGTCTCTTAGGGAAGTAAAGTTGTCTTCAGAGGAAGAAAGAGTGTATAACCTATTATCATTTGAGCCTATTCATATTGATTTGATAAGTAAACAGAGCGGTCTAGTTATAAACAGGACATCATCTGTTCTCATGAATTTGGAAATGAAAGGTAGAATTAGACAAGTAGCGGGGAAGATGTTTTTGCGCGTTCCGGAAGCACAATAATATCTAATATCTAATATTTAACAAAGGAGGAAAATATGGCAAGGAAATTAAGGGATGAAGATATGTTCCGGGATGGAGAGAATTTTGGAATTAGAGAAATCAAGGAATACTTAGAGAAGTTGAAATTGTCTGCAAGTGAACTGGAAGAGATGTTACTTGACGTTCTGGAAGAAAGTTACCAGGAAGACTATGACTCCAAGGGACGGAAGAAATATCTGCATTAAATTACAGGGTTAGTCTATTGAGGGTAAGCCTATGGTTAAGGCTTTAGTTATTGTCGAATCACCTACTAAGGCAAAGACGATCGGGAAGATATTGGGGAAAGACTACGTGATTAAATCTTCTATGGGGCATGTGCGTGATTTACCTCCTCGTAGGTTAGGGGTGGATATAAAAAACAATTTTAAGCCTACTTATGAAATTATTAAAAATAAAAAGAAAATTGTGAAAGAGTTAACCAAGGCAATGAAGGAAGCTGAACAGGTTTATCTTGCTACTGACCAGGATCGAGAAGGAGAGGCCATAGGATGGCATTTAGTTACCGCCACAAAGACTGACCAGGGAAAAGTAAAACGGATAGTATTTCATGAGATAACTAAAGAGACAATTGCTAATTCTCTTCGTTCTCCACGCCAGATCGACCTCCATTTAGTTAATGCTCAACAGGCAAGACGTATACTTGACCGGCTGGTGGGATATAAGCTCAGTCCTCTTTTGAGTGGCAAAGTCAGAAGGGGGCTTTCTGCAGGACGGGTACAATCGGTAACTCTTAGGTTGATTGTTGAGAGGGAAAAGCAAATCGAGAAATTTGTTCCTCAAGAGTACTGGACGATACTTGCCCATTTGAGCAAGAAGGATGAGGAACGAATCTTTACGGCAAATCTTATTGCTAAGGGAAAGAAGAAATTTAAGAAACTGGAAATTGCAAATGAGTCACGGGCAAAAAAGATCTGTCGGGATTTGAATGGTAAAGAGTTTATTGTCTCGGAGGTAACCAGAAAGCCTAAGAAGCGTAATCCTTCTCCCCCATTTAACACAAGTACCCTTCAACAGGAGGCTTCCAGAAAGTTTGCTTTCTCTGCGACTAAAACAATGGTGATAGCACAACAACTCTACGAAGGCATCGACCTGGGAAAGGAAGAGAGTGTAGGGTTAATTACGTATATGCGCACAGATTCCTTCGCTGTCTCTTCCTCGGCTCAGGCTGAGGCGCTTAAGTTTATCAGGAAAAAGTTTGGCGAAAGCTACTTACCTCAAAAGCCGAGGATTTACAAAAGTAAGAGTAAAGTTGCCCAGGAAGCTCACGAGGCTATCCGGCCAACCTCTTATCTGCGCACTCCGGAAGCCGTATCGAAATATCTGAATGCCACACAATTTAAACTTTATAGCCTGATTTGGCAAAGGTTCATATCCAGCCAGATGGCTTCAGCGATATTTGACACAATAGCCGTGGATATCAGAGCGAGTGATTATGTCTTTCGTGCTACAGGACAGAAGGTTAAGTTTCCCGGATTTCTTAAAGTCTATCAGGAAGAAAAAGAAGAAGAGGAAAAAATTCTTCCTCCTCTTGAGGAGGGTGATAGTTTAGTTTTAAAAGAGGTTGTTCCCGAGCAGCACTTCACTGAGCCTCCTCCACATTATACGGTTGCGAGTCTAATTAAGACTCTTGAAGAGCACGGTATCGGTCGGCCTTCAACCTATGCTCCCACAATAAGCACTCTTTTGGAAAGAAGGTATGTGACATTGAGGAGCAAACAGTTCCATCCCGAGGAGACGGGGATTATAGTTAGCGACTTGTTAGTTAAATACTTTCCCAAAATCATGGACATCAATTTCACTGCCCAAATGGAAGAAGATCTGGATGAGATTGCCTTGGGAAAAATGGAGTGGGTTGAAGTCCTAAAGAACTTTTATCAACCCTTTAAGGAAACCCTGAACATTGCTTATAAAAAGATGAAGAAAATCAAACCACAGGTGACTAAGGAGATTTGTCCAGAGTGCGGAAGTGCCATGGTAATCAGATTTGGGCGCTATGGCAAATTTCTTGCTTGCTCTTCATTTCCTCGTTGCCGTTATACCGCTCCTTTAGATGAACAAGGGAAAAAGATAGTCCCCCAGATGACTGAAGAAAAATGTTCGAAGTGTGAAAGCCCGATGGTGATTAGGTGGGGTCGTAGAGGTAAATTCCTTGCCTGTAGTGCTTATCCCAAATGCAAAAACACTAAGTCAATTCCGAAAAAAGAATAGATAGGGCAAAAGGTGCCTGGCACCATAAAATCAATGGAAATCTATCTGGATGAATTTATTACACACTTGAGAGTAGAAAGGAATTTTTCCCCGCATACTCTGGTAAGTTATAAGGGTGACCTGAAAAGCTTTATCAATTTTTTGAAAAGAGACAAGATAAATAGTTTCAACAAAGTTGACCGCTTGCAGGTGAGAAAGTTTCTGGCTTACCTTGCAGGTAAGAATCTTGAAAAAAGCACCATTGCTCGAAAACTCTCCAGTATTCGGTCGTTCTTTGGTTATTTGACGCGGGAAAAAATTATAGCTCAAAACCCGACAATTCATATTCCTACACCAAAACAAATGAAGAAAGTGCCTCATTTTTTGGATTTGCATGAAGTCAGGCTACTCTTGGAATTGCCTAATAGGAGAACTCTTCTAGGCTTGAGAGACAGGGCAATCTTAGAGGTATTATATGGTTCGGGTCTGAGAGTGAGTGAGCTGGTAAACTTGAATATAAGCGATGTTGACCTGTTAGGGGGGATGATTAAGGTGAAAGGTAAAGGGTCGAAAGAAAGGTTAGTGCCCATTGGAGAGATGGGACTTACCTCTATCGAACGCTATTTGAAAATGCGCCAATTGCCGGAAAAGTCTGCTTTTTTTAAAATTAAGAGTTTCCAGAATTTGCCTTACAGTAAAGGGCCATTATTTTTGAATTTTCAGGGGTCGCGGTTAAATACGCAAAGCATAAACCGTCTTGTTCATAAATACATCAGGCTTGCCAGTATCAAAAAGGGAGTAAGCCCACACACTTTGAGACACACATTTGCCACACATCTATTAGATGCTGGCTGTGATTTGAGAGCTGTACAGGAGATGTTAGGGCATGCCAGTTTATCTACTACTCAAATATATACTCATGTGACCACAGAAAGATTAAAGAGAGTATATAGAAAATATCATCCTCGTGCCTGAGAAGAGAGAAAGATGAGAGAGAATGTAAAGATTCTCATGGAAGAGACAGGTTGTGATGAGGGTCAGGCAGAACTGGCTCTCCATTCAACGGGAAATAACTTAGAAAGAGCTATAAAAGCGATAGATATGCTTCTTAAATATATCGTAGTAATTAAAGGAAAGTTTATGTGTAACCAGACCAGTGTTTATGGCCAGTTTATAGTCATTAGCCATCTCCATCAAAAGAGAATCATTCGCTCGGGTGCAATAGTTACATACGATCCCGTAATTTATGAGGGAGATATCAATTGTAAATGGCACGACTTCGAAAAGAGGCTCTATACAGATCGTCTTAGCGAGGGTTGTGTGCACGAGTTAATTCAGAAGCTGGAGCAGAATTTGAACTGGGAGATTGCAAGCGAGCACAGAAAGTCTTTCTTCCAGAATCTGAAAGATAGAAATTATGAAGAGACAACCAGTATCCTTCGGGCAATCATTAATAAATCTTTAGAGGACCCCCAGCTCAAAGTAGAAATGGATGTCGAGGAACTTAATTTGAGTCAATTTAAGTTTCCTCAAGAGTCAACCATTTTCCCTGAGGGAGGAGTTAAACCCTCTTTGAACGAGGCTGGAGAATCAGTTAGTAGAAAAGAGAGCACAATTGTTTTAAACACGGAGTTGGTTACTGATGCCTCTTCTTCATCAGTAGAGATTGAGAAACTAAGAAAAAACGACTTAATTTTAGTGAAAATTTTAGATTCACGGGATATTGCTCAATATCTTTCCCGTCTTTTAGGTGGATGCAAAGGCGAGGAGGTAATTCCCCTATCCACAATAGTGGAAGAAGTAAGGGAAGAAGGAGAGCAATGGGTAGTTAGGACAAGGTTTAGCCCAGGCATATTAGGTGAGGCTGTTGTGGAAAAGAGAGCAACAGTCAAAAGGCTAAGGCCTCAGAAGTTCACAATAGAAAAGAAGAAATTCCATCTGGGAATTTTGGGACTGACCTTAATTCTGGGAATAATCTTGTATATTTTAATGCGTCGGTAGAAAATGGGGTAAATTAAGGAGGAAGAATGGCGATTGTAACTATGAAACAGTTGTTGGAAGCAGGAGTCCACTTTGGACATCAGACCAAAAGGTGGAATCCCAAAATGGCTCAGTATATCTTTGGTGCTCGTAACAACATCCACATTATCGATTTGCAAAAGACATTGGCGAAGATAAAAGAGGCTTATAGGTTCGTTCGCAACATTGTAGCCGACAATCAGACAGTGCTCTTTGTGGGAACCAAGCGTCAGGCTCAAGAAATCATAAAAGAAGAAGCAGAAAGGTGTGGGATGTTTTATGTTAATCAGCGATGGTGGGGAGGGATGCTGACCAATTTCTCCACCATTCGCCAGAGCGTGGAGCGACTGAAGAAACTGGAGCAACTTCAGCAAGAATCAAAGTCTACTACTTTCACCAAGAAGGAATTAGCTAAGGTAGAGAAGGAAAAATTGAAGCTGGTAAAGGGACTATCAGGGATTAGAGATATGGAGGACTTGCCGGGAGCGATCTTTGTTATCGATCTACCTCAAGAGGCAATTGCCGTCTCCGAAGCAATTAAATTGGAGATTCCGGTTGTCGCCTTGGTGGACACAAATTGTGACCCTGAGAGTATAACTTATGTAATTCCCGGCAACGATGATGCTATCAGGTCAATTAAGTTAATTACTCACCTAGTCGCTGAGGCGGTGGTTGAAGGTAAAGAGTTAAGAGAGAAAGAAGAAGTTACTGAAGAAGTAAAAGAAGAACTTCCTCAAGAAGAAGTAAAAGAAGAAGTCAAAGAAGAAAAAAATATAGACTTCGAGAAAGAAGGAAAAATAGATGCAGATAAGCAAGGACTTAATTCGGGAACTTCGGAATAAGACGGGTGCGGGAGTAATGGATTGTAAACAGGCGTTATTAGAGGCTGGTGGAGATATTCAAAAGGCTCAGGATATTTTGAGAGAGAAAGGGAGTGTCGTAGCGATCAAACGTTCTGCCAGAGAGACACAGGAAGGATTAGTCTCTTCTTATGTCCATAGCGGGAATAAATTAGGCGTTCTGTTAGAGATAAACTGCGAGACCGATTTCGTTGCCAAAACGAGCGAGTTTTCTCAACTGGCAAAGGAATTGGCAATGCAAATAGCAGCCATGGACCCTCTGTGGATTAAACCTGAAGATGTACCTAAGAAAGTTATTGAAAAGGAAAAAAAGATATATAAGAAACAAGTACAGGAATCGGGGAAGCCAGAAAAGGTCATAGAGAAGATTGCTCAAGGTAGACTGGAAAAATATTTCACTCAAGTCTGTCTTCTGGAACAACCGTACATTAAGGATCCTAAACTTAAGGTCAAAGACCTCATAACAGAATCGGTCACCAAACTGGGAGAGAATATTAGAGTGGGTCGGTTCACTCGTTTAAAGGTAGGTGAGGAATAGAAAGCCGGACTCCTCCCGAAAGGGAGGAAACCCTCCGATTTCATCGGAGGATTCCAGAATCTTTGGAGTCCTCCCGAAAGGGAGGAGAAAGATAGAGGGAGGAGGAAAATGGCAAAGGTCAAATATAAGCGAGTTGTTTTGAAAATGAGTGGGGAAGTTCTAATGGGCACTCACAGATATGGAATCGATCCCCAAATGCTCAAATTCTTTGCTGGAGAAATAAAAAAGGCTTACTCTCTGGGTGTGCAACTTGCCGTGGTAGTGGGTGGAGGAAATATATGGAGAGGGATTTCTCTTTTTGCCCAGGAGATTGACAGAGTTACAGCCGATTATATGGGAATGTTGGCAACAATAATTAATGGACTGGCTCTTCAAGACTCGTTAGAAGAGCTGGGAATTCCCACCAGAGTCCAGACCGCCATAGAGATAGCCAAACTTGCCGAGCCGTTTATTCGCCGCAGAGCAATCCGCCACCTGGAAAAGAAAAGGATAGTTATCTTTGCCGGAGGAACAGGGAACCCTTACTTTACAACTGATACAGCTGCAGCGTTACGAGCAGTAGAAATTGGTGCGGAAATAATTATGAAGGCGACGAAAGTTGATGGCGTTTATGATAAGGACCCCGCAAAGTATAAGAAAGCCAAGAAGTTCAGTAGTCTCACCTTTATGGAAGCAATAAATCGTCGATTGAAGGTTGTGGATGCAACGGCGCTTTCCCTTTGCTGGGAGAATAAAATACCCATTATGGTATTCAATATAAACAAAGCTGGGCAGATTAAAAAAGCGGTCTGTGGAGAAAAGGTGGGTACAATAATTAAGTGAGGAGGAGAGAATAGCGCGTATGGCAAAGAACATTTATGATAAGGTTAAACTGCAAATGGAAAAAGCAATTGAGGATTTGAAACACGAATTCACGACTATTCGTACTGGTCGCGCCTCTACCACTCTGTTGGAAGGTATTCGAGTTGCCTATTATGGAACCCAGGTCCCCATCAGTCAAGTCGCCAACGTTGTTATCCCAGAGGTAAGATTAATCGAGATAAAACCCTGGGATAAAAGCGTCCTTCCAGAGATAGAAAAGGCAATTTTAAAGTCCGATTTGGGATTGAGCCCCGTCAACGATGGGAAAATTATCCGGCTCAAAATACCCACCTTAACTGAAGAACGCCGAAGAGAGCTTGTAAAGAGAATCGAAAAGATTACTGAGGACCACAAGGTGGAACTGCGGAACATTAGAAGGCAGGCCAAAGATGAGTTGAAGGAGTTGGAAACAAAAAAGGTGATTTCTGAAGACGAGAAGTTTAAATCTACAGAAAAAATTAGTCAGGTAACAAATGAATATATTGAAAAGATTGATGAAGCTCTCAGGCATAAAGAGAAAGAGATAATGGAAGTATAATAGATAGATTTCAAATTTCAGATTTCAGATGGTAAAAATAGAATAAAAATGGGGAGAAACAGTTGGATAATTACAAAGAACTTCTTAAGCTAATTGATAGAAAGAGACTTCCTCAGCATATAGCAATCATTATGGACGGTAATGGTCGTTGGGCGAAAAAACATAACTGTAGACGAATTGTTGGTCACCTGGAAGGCACAAAGGCGATAAGGAAAATTGTAGAATTCTGCGGAGAAACAGGGATTAAAGTACTTACACTTTTTGCTTTTTCCACAGAGAACTGGGACAGGCCCAAAAGAGAAGTTTATGCTCTGATGAATCTGCTGTCCAGATTCTTAAGACAGGAAATAAATAATTTCCAAAAGAATAACATTAAGCTTCTTGCCTTTGGACAGATAGAGAGGTTACCCACTAAGGTGCGTGTTGAATTATCCAGGACGATAGATGCCACCAGGGGAAATAGAGGACTGATTCTGAATTTAGCTCTGAGTTATGGTGGACGGGAAGAGATAGTTCATGCCTGCAGGGAAATTGCTAGACAGGTTTCTAATAGAAGAAAAAAAGCAGAAGATATTAATGAAGAGTTTTTTAATAACTATCTTTATACCACAGGCCTACCTGATCCCGACCTGTTGATTCGTACCAGTGGTGAATTCAGGATAAGCAACTTTCTCCTCTGGCAAATTGCTTATTCTGAAATTTACGTTACCCCGGTTCTCTGGCCAGATTTCAACCGCCAGGAACTACTTTTGGCACTCATAGATTATCAGAGGAGGGAGCGTCGTTTCGGTAAGGTAAAAAACGGATAAGAGAGATAATGGAGCGAATAAAGACACCATTAGTTGTTATTCCCATATTGCTGTTGATAATACATTGGGGGGTTATCCCCTTTTTTCTTTTAGTTCTTGCTGGAGTTATTGTAAGTCTTCTCGAATTTTATCATTTGATGGAGAGGAGAAATTACCATCCCCAGAAGTTCCTGGGAGTGCTGGGAGGGTTTTTTCTTTGTCTCAGCTTTTTTCTCTTTCAGGGAAAGTTATCTGGCGGAATGGGAGGATTCGTTGTTACTATATTTCTGTTTCTAATCTTAATCGACGTAATTTTGAAGAAAGAAATCAAATTCGGTGTCTCTTCTGTTTCAGTAACTTTCCTGGGAATATTTTATATCTCCTGGCTTCTGAGTCATTTAATTCTTCTTCGCGACCTTCGCCCTCATGGAGAAGGGCTGATATATCTTCTATTTATAACTACCTGGTGTGTGGATACTGGCGCATTTTGGGCAGGAACAAAGTTTGGACGGCATAAGTTGAGCCGTCTCATCAGTCCCAATAAAAGCTGGGAGGGAGCCATTTCTGGTTTGCTGACAGGGATTGGGGTAGTTTTTGGTTGCCGAGCATTATTGGGATTGCAATTTTTCACCCGCCTCAATTTAGACCTCAATTTTATTACTCCTATAGGATGTCTGGTCATTGGGCTTCTCTTGGGAATTGGTGGACAGGTAGGAGACTTAGCTGAATCGCTGTTCAAGAGAAATGCCGGGGTGAAAGATTCAGGTAACCTCTTTCCTGGTGGACATGGAGGAATGTTGGACAAAGTAGATAGCCTGATGTTCAATGCCCCCCTACTATATTACTATATCCAGTTATTTTTGCGCTGAAAAGGAGATATCTTGAAAAAGATTGCAATTCTGGGCTCGACTGGGTCCATAGGGGTTAATACATTAAATGTAGTGAGGAAACTGGGTAAAGATTATAAAATTACAGGAATCTCTGCCCAGAAGAACGTAAACTTACTAATAAAACAGATAATTGAATTTAGACCAACAATTGTAGCGCTGGGTGATGAAGGGGCGGCTCAAGAATTGAAAAAGAGACTGCGTCGTTTCCGTCCTCTTCCCAGGATTTATGAGGGGACTTCTGGATTAATTGAGTTTGCCCGGAATCCTGTTTCCGATTTTCTGGTTTCCGCTTTGGTTGGTGCAGCCGGACTGTTACCTACCTTGGCAGCGATTGAAGCGGGTAAAGATATTGCCTTAGCTAATAAAGAAATACTGGTGATGGCAGGTGACTTGATTATTAAGACTGCCAAGAAGAGAGGAATTAAAATTTTACCTCTGGACAGTGAGCATAGCGCTATATTTCAGTGTCTGAGAGCGGAAAAGATAAAGCATGTTCGACATATAATATTGACAGCTTCAGGAGGGCCTTTTTATAAATATAAAAAAAGTCAACTGGAAAAAGTAACTGTGAAAGAGACTCTCCATCACCCCACCTGGCAAATGGGTAAAAAGATCACAGTCGACTCAGCAACCCTGATGAACAAGGGTTTAGAAGCGATTGAAGCCGGTCACCTCTTCGGTATTGATATCAATCGCATTGACGTTTTGATTCACCCACAAACAACTGTCCATTCATTAGTGGAACTTGTCGACGGCTCGATTTTAGCTCAACTGGCAATTGCTGATATGCGCATTCCCATTCAATTTGCACTTACCTATCCCCAACGTTATCCGAGTAGATTGCAGGGATTAAAATTAGAAAAGATAGCTCATCTTACTTTCTACAAACCAAATTTAAAGAATTTTCCCTGTCTTGGCTTGGCTCTCAAGGCTGGTAGGATAGGAGGAACGATGCCGGTTGTTTTGAACGCCGCTGATGAAATTGCCGTGGAGGCTTTTCTGGTGGGGAAAATAAAACTTACTGATATTCCGAAAATTATCGAATCAGTAATGGCAGAACATAAAGTAAATAAGAAACCAAACTTGAAAAAGATTTTAGAAACAGATCAGTGGACAAGAAATAGAACAAGGGAGAAAATAAGATGCTCTTGACCATATTTTCCATAGTATTCACTTTTGGACTGGTCATCTTTTTTCACGAGTTAGGGCACCTTATTGCTGCTAAGAGAATGGGAGTGAGAGTGGAAAAGTTCTCTTTAGGATTTGGACCTGAATGGTTAGGTTTTACCAAGGGAGGGACGCGATATGTAGTCTCTTTGATTCCTGTAGGTGGTTACGTGAAGATGGCCGGGGAACATCCCGGGGAGAAGAGAAAGGGAACACCCGATGAGTTTCTCTCTCAGAAATGGTGGCGGAGAATACTTATCGTTGCCTCGGGACCGGCAATGAATTTTATTTTGGCTATTGTTATTTTCTCCTTGATGGCATTTTTTGTAGGGATTATGATTCCTCACTATGAATCGACAGAAGTTGGTAGCGTGATTCCAGAGATGCCGGCGGAGAAAGCAGGTATGTTAGAAAAGGATAAGATTATCTCAATAGACGGAAAGGAAGTCAGTAACTGGAAGGAAATGGCAGAAATAATCCATTCTAAGCCTGGTGAGGAGATAAACATAAAAATCTTGCGAGCAAAGGAAGAAATACCTCTCAAAATCATACCTCAATATGATGAGGTAAGAGGAGTGGGCCTGATAGGAATTGGCCCAGCCTGGCATACAAGAAAGTATAATTTCATATCTTCTCTTTTTGCAGGATTTGAACAGACAGCATTCCTTATAGTTCTAACACTTAAATATATATGGCTGATGCTTTTAGGAGCAGTGAAGCCTGCTGTTGCCGGTCCTATAGGAATTGCCCAGATGGTGGCTCAAGTGGCAAGGACAGGAATCTATCAATTGTTCTCATTGATTGCTATAATCAGCGCTGGGATTGGTCTGTTTAATCTTTTCCCTATTCCCCTTCTTGACGGGGGTCATGCTATGTTCTATTTGGTCGAAGGAATTACCGGTAAGCCCCTGGATGAAAATAAGATGAAAATTGCTCAGACGATTGGAGCAGTGATAATCATTTTTCTTTTAGTTCTGGTTACTTATCAGGATATATTGAGGCTGAGAAGGTAAAAATTGTGAGAAGGAGAAAGACACGCAAGATAAGAGTGGGGAATCTTTTTATTGGCGGTGATTCTCCCATTTCCGTGCAATCTATGACCAAGACAGATACACACGATATCAGGAGTACTGTCAACCAGATTAGGCGATTAGAGAAAGCAGGATGCGAAATAGTCCGTTTAGCTGTTCCTGATATGGAAGCAGCTAAAGCTTTAGGAAAGATAAAAAGGAGAGTCTATATCCCTTTAGTTGCTGACATCCACTTCGATTACCGTTTGGCAATGGAGGCTATTACTCAGGGCGTAGATAAGATAAGGATAAATCCAGGAAATATCGGAAGCCGAGAAAGAGTGAAGACTATAGCAAAGGCTGCCAGAAGAGCAAAAATCCCTATAAGGATAGGGGTTAATGCAGGTTCCTTGAAACTCCCTTTGCCCGAAAGAAAGGCGAGAACTAACCTTTATCAAGGCGATATTTCTCATAGACGAGAAGCGAGCAAAGCTAAGAAGATGGTCGCTTCAGCACTCCAATATGTAAAGATTCTGGAGAAACAGAATTTTCACCAAATTGTTATTTCCCTTAAAGCCTCAGATGTTCCCACTACCATTCAGGCTTACAGGTTGATATCTGAGAAAACAGATTATCCTCTCCATTTAGGAATTACTGAAGCGGGAACCGAATTCTCAGGTACCATAAAGTCGGCTCTGGGTATTGGGGCGCTACTATGCGAGGGTATTGGTGATACAATAAGAGTATCGCTCACCGCCTCTCCAGATGAGGAGGTGAGAGTTGGGTATGAAATTTTGAAAGCATTGAACCTGAGAAGCTTTGGGCCTGAGGTCATCTCCTGTCCTACTTGCAGTCGCTGTCAGATTGACCTGATTAAAATCACTAATAGAGTAGAGAAAAAGCTGGAATCTCTTTTTCGACAAAAAAGCATTATTGCCGGAGTTCAACCTTCCAGATTTTATCCCCTTAAAATAGCCATAATGGGTTGTGTAGTCAACGGTCCAGGAGAGGCTAGAGAAGCAGATGTGGGAATAGCCGGGGGAAAGGGTGTGGGACTCCTTTTCAGGCGAGGTAAAGTGATTAAGAAAGTTAAGGAAAGAAAGATGATAAACGTTCTCTTGGAAGAGATTGAAAGAGAAATAAGAAGGAGATAGTGCTGTTATGGCGGGGAATAGAATTGGAAGCAGTTACCACATAAACCTCAAGGAAATGCCTGAGGAAAAGAAGCCTCGTGAAAAATTGGTAAAATACGGTCCCGACGTTTTGAGAATTTCGGAATTGGTCTCCATTATTCTGAATACAGGATACCGAGATGAGAATGTTTTGGAGTTATCCCACAGGATAATTAAAGAATACGGCTCCAAGGCAATTGCTTGTGAAAAGAATGTTGGACGACTGATGGAAATCCTGGGAATTCCCGTAGTTAAGGCTTGCCAGATAGTTGCCTGTTTTGAACTGGGAAGGAGATTCTTCCAGGAGGAGCCGGGAAAGATGCCTACCATCAGAGGACCGGAAGATGTGTACATCTATTTGGAAGATATGAGAAAGCTGAAGAAGGAGCAGTTTCGAGGTTTATATTTGAATGCGAGAAATAAGGTCATCCACGACGAAGTAATCTCTATTGGAACTCTAACTGCTAATCTGGTTCATCCCAGAGAAGTATTTCAACCAGCAATAGAATATCTTGCCTGTGGGGTAATTATTGCACATAATCATCCTTCGGGTGACCCCGAACCATCTGAGGACGATTTAGAAATTACCAGAAAGCTGGCCACAGTGGGAAAGACAATGGATATAGAACTTTTAGACCACATTATAATAGGTAAAAATAAATATGTAAGTCTTAAAGAGAAAAAAATAGTAGTGGAGTAACCCCGATGAATCGGGATGTTATTAACGCGAAACAAGTTTCTCTACTCCAAAAAACTCTGGTGGAATTATGCTTCTTTCAAAATATCTCTTACCCACATTAAAGGAGATTCCCCGGGAGGCAGAGATACCTTCCCATCAACTTATGATTCGTTCAGGAATAATGAGACAATTAGCCAGTGGTATTTACGAATGGTTGCCTTTAGGTTTGAGGGTTCTCCACAAGGTGGAGAACATCATTCGAGAGGAGATGGACTCAATTGGCGCTCAGGAGGTCTCTCTTCCAGCAATGCAGCCAAGAGAACTGTGGGAAGAAAGTGGACGCTGGGACTTCTATGGGAAAGAGTTGATAAGGCTAAAGGACAGAAATAGAAGAGATTTCTGTCTTGGCCCTACTCATGAAGAAGTGATAACTGACCTGGTGCGCAGGGAAGTCAGGTCTTATAAAGAATTGCCTCTCTTGCTTTATCAATTTCAGACCAAGTTCCGAGATGAAATCAGGCCCAGGTTTGGAGTAATCAGGGCCAGGGAATTCTATATGAAGGATGCCTATAGTTTTGATGCTACTGATAAGAATGCAGAAACAAGTTATAACAATGTATTTGAAACCTACTCCAGAATTTTCCAGAGATGTGGTCTAAAGTTTCGCTCTGTAGAAGCACAGACCGGTGCCATTGGCGGAGCCTTTTCTCATGAGTTTATGGTTATTGCTGATACTGGAGAGGAAATTATAGTCTCCTGTAAATGCGGTTATGCTGCGAACTTGGAAAAGGCAGAAGGTGTCCCTCCAGCTAAGGTAGGCGGAAAGGCTGGAAAGAGAAGCGGACTAAAAGAACTGGAAGAAGTTGAAACGAAAAATATGAAGACAGTTGAAGAAGTAGGAAAATTTCTAAAAGAGAAACCGGATAAATTTATAAAGACATTGGTTTACAAGACTAATGGTGAATGTGTAATAGTTATGGTAAGGGGAGACCATGAGGTTAACGAGAGCAAGGTAAAAAGTTATCTTGGTGTGAATGAAATTTTTCTTGCAGATGAGAAAACAATTAAGGAAGTTAGCGGTGCTCCTCTTGGCTTTGCCGGTCCGGTGGGATTGAAAATAAAGTGTAAGCTACTTGCCGACTATTCTGTGGAGGGGATTGTTAATGGCGTAACTGGGGCAAATAAAAAAGATTACCATTTGAAAAATGTCAACATAAACAGAGATTATAGTGTAGATGAAATTCTGGACTTGAGGAGAGCGAAGGAGGGGGATGTTTGTCCAAAATGCGGGAAAACTTTAGAATTTTCCCGGGGCATTGAGGTTGGGCATACGTTCAAACTGGGAACTAAATATTCTAAAACATTGCGGGCGACTTTTCTTGATAAGGATGGGAAAGAGAAATATTTTGTGATGGGCTGTTATGGCATAGGAGTTTCTCGAATTGTAGCTGCTGCTATCGAGCAGGGCCATGATCAGAATGGTATTATCTGGCCACTACCCATAGCACCTTTCCAGGTTCTAATTTTGCCTGTAAACTATGAACACGAAAAGATAAGAACCATTTCTAATAGGATTTATAAACAACTGGAAAGTGCCGGCTACGAAGTGTTAATGGATGACCGCGATGAGAGAGCAGGGGTGAAATTCAAAGATGCAGACCTGATAGGAATTCCCGTCAGGGTAACTGTGGGAGAAAAGACCTTGGAT